>FWPU01006151.1_pt1 | contig 24541 bp, 26 predicted proteins | sample 2228361 | NCBI WGS metagenome assembly FWPU01 (sample SAMEA103939777, study PRJEB20133) | metagenome | reverse complement strand
AATCTCGTTAACAATGTGCGTATGTTTTTATTGAAAGGGTTCTGACAATCCGGCGTGATTAATTTCCCTATTTACATGACCTTGCTCAAAAACCAATAACCAATAAATCCAACTAAAGCGGACACCGGAAGGGTGATTAGCCATGCCATTATCATTTCTGAAACCATTTTCCATCTAACTGTTTTGCTTCCTCGTTTGAGTCCGATGCCGATTATTGCACCGCTGGAGACATGGGTTGTGGAGACCGGCAGCCCGAGTCTTGCCGCTATTCCGACCAGTACCGAAGTGGTAAGGTTTGCCGAAAAACCCTCTTGGGGATTCATAGGAGTAACCTTCTCTGCCAGTGTTTCAGTGACCTTCAATCCCGATAGGACGCTTCCAAGACCCATGGCCAGGGCAACGAGAAGAAAAGAGGTTGTCGATGATATCTGGGTTCCCAGGGCACTCACCCCAAGGGCAAGGGCAACAATTTTTGGAGCGTCGTTTAATCCCCGGGCAAAGCTGGTCATGCCTGCCGATAACCAGTGGAATAAATCCAAAACCTCGAACCTTATGGGTGATGTAAGTGATTCTGAACATGTGTTTTTATCGGCCGCCATCAGATTTGCTTGAGGGAAGGAAACAATTTGCGAAACGGTCCCTTGAATACCGGCTCTCACCAGAACCGGCTTGGATGATATTCCTTCTCTTACCTCGAGGCACAGGCAGTAACGCTCGACTCGCGTAGATACCCTTTGGATTATAGGCGAAAATAGCCAAGAGATACTCAAGGCAAGGATAGGACTTAAAACTAGTGGAAGAAAAATCTTCTTCCCTAAGATCGACCATTCTACTTCATTAAACCCTACCGCGGCCACCCCCGCTCCACAGATTGCACCGGTAATTGCGTGAGTGGTGGAAACTGGCAGTCCTGTTTTGGATGCGAAGATGACCCATACAAATGCTCCTATACTAACCGATAGTGGGAGGACTTGATTCAGGCTGGAAGGTGACCTTAGTATTTCTGTAGCCGAAAATGTCTTTACAAGTTCAAGTGCAAAGAAAGCAGCTACTATTCCCCCGACGATGGTCCAGCTTGTTCCCCAGGCAATGGCCCTTTTATAATTGGTAACCCTGCTGCCAACAAGTGTGGCGATGCCTTTTGAAACATCGTTGGCGCCATTGGCATATGAGAGCAAAGCGATAAAAGAGATAACTAAGGCAGTAAGCATTGGCTGTTTTTACTCTTACTGGTTTTAGAGAGAAGGCTGTTATTGAAATCACTGACTGTATCAATATCTCTTAAGGTCTTTAATAGACTGAACTTAAGACTCATTGTCTTTATCTTATTTATGGTTTGACCCAGAACCTGGCTGCTGCTCCACGTGATATCATCAAAAATCTCTGGCATTGGTTCTTTCATTCCCAATAGGTAATATCCACCATCCTCCGCCGGGCCAAGCACCACGTCCATCTCATCTAGCGACTGGAAAGCCCGGGATATTATTTCCTCTGTAATTTCTAAACAGTCGGTGCCGATGATGACGGCTTTTTTTGCTCCGAGTGAGAATGCTTTGTCGAAGGCGTTTACCATCCTTTCACCGAGGGAGTTTCCTTCTTGCGCCAAAAATTGGTACCCTTTGCCGAGCCAATTCTCCATTTCTCTTTTCCTATCTGGGGGGTCAAAGAAGATTATGGTCTTGTATTCTTTTGATTTGGATAGGTTATGTATAACGCTCTCCGCCATACTCGCATAAATCTCAGCGGCTTTTTCATAGCCTAGATCCTCGGCTAAACGGGTTTTCACTCTTCCTGGCTCGGGGTACTTTACGAAGATGAGGAGCGTGTGATTTAGTTTTGGTCTGCTCATTTGGTTTCCCTATTAGCCACAAATCGATGCAAATGTTTACGGGTTTACGAGTTAACACGCCAACACGCTATCTCGGTAACAGAATTTACTTGTGTTCATTCGTGGCTAAATACTTATCCCTAACAACACGAACCTCGGTCTGCACAACAACTGCCGTCTGCGGAACAACTATAATTTGCTGGAACTTCTCTGCTTGGATCTGTAATTATAAACATCCCCGCATACGGGGGGTTTGCCAGCTTCTGTGCTGTGTCTGTGCATATTTCAACTTCTTCACCGCGAGGGAATAAATGCCCTTCTTCGTCTACTATGGCCTTGAAGGGACCGTTGTATATTGCCTTTTGTCCTATAAAGATGCACCCTGCAGTCTTCTCGAATTTGTATCCTCTCACAGTAATAGAGAAAAATTTATAGTTTTCTACATCCTTCCAGTATGTCTTTTTTAGGACTTGTATACCGTAGAAGCCTGCCTGTTCGAGGTAGGAGATGAATTGCTCTTCGGTTAGGGCACCGGCTATACATTCTCCCCAGAGCCGGTCGTTGGTGGTTATATGAGGCGGAACCTCCTTTTCCGATACTATATCTGAAATTACTATCCTCCCATGGTCATTAAGGATTCGCCACATCTCGGAGAAAACCCTTTTTTTGTCCGGTGAGAGGTTTATAACGCAGTTTGACGTGATTAGGTCGACCGATTTATCCTGAATGGGTACTTCCTCCAGAAATCCTTTTCTAAATTCGACAACATCATAGCCCAGATTCTTTGAAACAATAGGACGACACTCGTTAGCGACGCTGAGCATCTGGTCGGTCATGTCTACCCCTATTACCTTTCCCGATGGGCCTACTTTCTTAGCGGCTATAAAGCAGTCAATTCCAGCACCGGAGCCGAGGTCGACTACGGTTTCCCCCGGTTTTACATCGGCAATGCTCATCGGACTACCACAGCCGTAGAATCTATCGATGACTTCTTGTGGGATATGATTTACATCATCAGTTGGATAACTGGTGGGACAGCAGAGTTCCTTTTGCGGCTCTTCTGCTGCTTTCCCGTAGAATTCTCTCACCACTTCGCGGGACTTATCTATGTTGAAGGTAAGCACACAGTTAGAATGGGATACCTCTACGGTGAAGTCAGAGAACGTATGAAATCTTCCATTTCCATTGGAGCCATTGATACCGCAGGATAGAGCGCCCTCTCCCATGCTCAGAAATACCGGAGGAGCGTCGAATCCGGACTTGCGATTGAATGTTTGTCTCCTTTCCTCGGCCAGCTCAAAGAGGCTCGAGCTGATCATGTATTCGTAAAGGTCGGAGTAGGGGTCAGGTCCATGTATATCTCCCTTTTTAGCGGTTCCCGCAGACCCTCCCTCTTTGATCCTCGACTGGATCGGGGATACCCCAGATCCTGCGGTTCCCGTAATACCCTCCCTCTGGATAGCTACCCCAGATCCCGATGTAGCGGCCGAGTAAAAGTAGGAGTGTTCGATATCTCCGCCTCCGCAGATGAATTTCAGGTAACAGCTATTACACTTGGCCTTCTTCTGGACAGTGGCGTTTCTGAACATATTGCAAACAGAGCTATTCCGCCAGATTTCGGATAAATCTTTTTCTCTTATGTTCCCGCAGCTAAGACCATCATAGTTTGCAAATGCAGCGGAGGGATAGACCTCGCCATCCGAATATACGCATAAACTCTCCCAGCAGGCGTTGCTCAGGTCGAATTTGGTGAACTTTCTTGATTTTAATCTTTGCTTGATTGATTCAAAATTGTCTATGGAAATTCCCAGTTCATCCGCTGTTTTTTTGACCTTTTTTACCACTTCGATCAATTTGTATGCAGGAATTATAAGGTCTTTGCTTTCGTTGGTTATCCTTCCTCTTTGGTGAACCCAGAGTAGGTGGTGATTTTTAACCCCCAAGGTAGCTAGAAGTCTTGTAACATTTGGGACGTCTTCAGCATTTGTCGACGTAACTACTGTAGTAACGGTTGGATTAAGCCCCGCTTCTGCTGCGGCTTTTATTCCTTTTATTATTTTTTCAAAGGTACCTTTTCCCCGGATTGGGTCGTTGGCCTCTGCGTTCGAGCCGTCAAGGCTTATCTGGGGTTTGAATCGGCCTCTTGCCACCTCCAGGAGCCGTTTAATCTGCTTCTCCTGAGTGAACAGCATTCCGTTTGTAAGAGTAATAAGCTCTGAGTCGGGGTCCCGTGTAACGTATTCGATTAGCTCATAAATATCTCTCCTAATAAATGGTTCTCCTCCAGTGAAGTAGAAGCGGAATACTCCGAGTTCTCGTCCCTGGTCAATGATTCGTTTTATTTCCTCTGTGGGCAGGCCCTTATCTTCCCATGGACCGGAACTAACCAGACAATGGGTACACTGAAGGTTGCAAGAGTTGTTCGTATGTATCCAAAGCTCGCTCAGACGGTTTAATTTTAGATAGTCACTCCGGCCATTATAAGGCGGTCTTGTATAGGGAGTGTATGATATAAAACTTTCTCTAAGGGCGTCTTTGATGAATGAATTCACATGAACCCACGCTTTCGCTCCATTTAGACCGAATTCCGAGCTATAGAGTGCTACGATATCATTGAATGTCTTTTTGCCATCGATATAGCTTGCAATCCTGGCTCCTCTCGAGTCTGTGCTTATCCAGTTAGGCCCTTCCGGGTCAATGAGGATACTAAGGCCGTTTTGTTCGATTTGGGAGAAGGGCGGGGCGTGTAAGATCGTTTTCTCTTCAAGACCCATTTGTATGTACCTCCTTCTTGACCATTTTATCGGTTGAGTTTAATCAAGACGACGTATGTAGGAACGTAAGAATAAAGTACGTAACTCTACTTGTCATATGCCTCTAAATCCCGCTCCTCGCTAAATCCAATGCTACAACACTCGAAATCAAGCACATTTTTATATTTAACACGCCTGAGCCTCTTATAGAGAAGAGGGTGGATTCTGTAGATAACGAACTTTCCCTCTTTCTTGTCGACTACTATTCCTGAATTTCTGAGTATTCCTAGGTGGTGGGATACCTGAGAATGTTTCTTACCCACTCTTTTGGCAATTTCAGACACCGAGTATTCACCCTGGAAAAGACATTTTATGATTTGAAGCCTGACACCCTCGGCTAGTGATTTAAGTAACTTAGCACAATTTTTCAAGCGCATGAACCCGTAACGTGCTCTTATTCTCCTAATAGATGCGGATTTTGAAAAAAGGTTCCATGTGCAGGTAAAACTAGGTTGAGAAACCATCTCGGGTAATGGATATGGACACAGAGCACTTTGAATCTCAGAAACCAATCAGTTTAGGAGCCTGACTATAAACTTGAGAAGCTTCTGAAGCCACAAAGACGACTCAAATTTATGGCGGAAAAATAGGTCTGCGGTTTGCCTTGTTCCGAGAGCCAGAGTCGGGTAAACATGGATCGTGGAAGAAATATCCTTTACCGTCATTCCCTTTTTTATAGCAAGGGCAAGCTCCGAAATTAACTCTCCGGCATTAGGCCCTACAATGTGGGCTCCTATTATCTTTCCTTTCCATCCGGTGGTGATGATTTTTGCAAAGCCAACGCCCTCTACTTCTGTAACCGCTCTATCAACATTACTATACTGATGTTTGTAAACGCTGTAATTAATGCTCTTTTTCTTTGCCTCATTCTCAGAGATTCCCACATGGGCAACCTCGGGGTCAGTAAACGTGGTCCAGGGAACGACGGAATAGTCCACCGTGGCAGGGAGTCTTAGCAGAGCATTTCTCACCACTATGCCTGCTTGATACTCAGCCATGTGCGTAAATAGATAAGGTCCGACCACATCGCCGCATGCCCAAATGTTTTTGGCGGTGGTCCTTAGTTTTTCATCGACTACTATCCCTTTCCGGTTATATTGAACCCCGGCCGCCTCAAGGTTTAACCCCTCTACATTGGGTGTGCGTCCTACTGCAACCAGGATTTCATCCGCTGCTATATTGATTTCCTCTCCGTTTTTCTCTGCAAGCACTACTTTTTTGCCATTTTCCAAAGAGACCTGCTTGGCTTTCGTTCCGGTGAAGAACTTTATTCCTTCTTTGGTCAAATATTTCTCCAGCTCTTCTGAAACATCTTCGTCCTCGATGGGAAGAATCCTATCCAACATTTCTATTACCGTGACCTCTGAGCCGAATCTGGCAAAGGCTTGACTCATCTCCATCCCTATAGGCCCGGCCCCTATAACCGTGAGGGATTGGGGAAGCTTCTTTAGGTGAAATACCTCGACGTGTGATATAAAACCGGCCTCCTTAAGTCCATCGATTGGGGGCGTGAAGGACCTCGACCCAGTGGCAACGACAAATTTTTTGCTCTTTATTCTCCTTCCGTTTACCTCTATCTCCTCAGGAGAGGTGAAGCTCGGGTCGCCGAAAACCACGTCCACACCCATTTTCCTGAATCTCTCCGGGTCGTCATGCTCGCCTATTATGTTTATCGTATTCCAGACATGGTTGATCACCTTTTCAAAATCAAAAGAGAGCATGGTTTCATCAAGCCCGTATTCCTTTGCCCGCTTTATTAATGAGGCTACTTTGGCCGAGTGTATCAGGGTTTTACTGGGTACACAGCCGTAGTATAAGCAATCGCCGCCTAACTTCTCTTTCTCGACAAGAGCAACCCTGAGTCCGAATTTTACGGAGCCGGTTGCTACGGTAAGCCCGGCTGCCCCGCCCCCTATCACTACAATGTCATAATTATCCATTTAGTAACTCCATGAAAATTGATTTTATCCCACAACCACTCATGCGTGCAATAGGATCTCCGCTGTCATTGCGGGCGATATAGTTCCCTAACTATCCCCCCTTCAATTGCTATCCCAGAACCCGCAAAGCAATCTGACACGAAGTGTCATTCCGAATCCTTCGCTATCCCCAGGATAAACTCCGTGAGGGATCTAAAACGGTCTCATTAGTAAGATTTCTCCCCCATGAGATATGAAATTATCTCACGGGGTCGAAATGACAGTAGGGCTCCTCGCAGACAAGAGAGCCTGCTTGTTTTGTTGCTAATATCCCGCTGCTTGATTTAGGACTATTCATCTTTGATTCAAAAAGATTAAGTTAGAATGATTTACTCTTTACCCTCTGCTTCTTCATAACCCACGGTATAAGAATAGAAAAAACCACGACCAGGAAGAATCCGATAAGTATATAAAAGCCTCCTTTGGTTATGGAACCTCCAAAATAGGAGTAAACCGAGGTAGCCGGGATAATCCCAATCATGGTAGCAAAAAAGTGGCTCCAGAAAGATACCCTGAGAACACCGGCGGCATAGCTAACCAAATCAAACGGCGGCCCGATGGGAGAGCTTCTTATCACCAGTAACGTCTTGAATCCGCTGTCGGCCAGTTTGTCGTTAAGTGTGCCCAATTTACCTTTTAATATTTTCTCGACGAAATCCCTGCCCAGCAGCCTTGCTATCATGAAAGAAATGCTGGCATTGGAGGTTGCCCCAAAGATAGTCAAGATAGTCCCCAATACCGGGCCGAATGTAAACCCTCCGGCTAAGGTGTAGAGAGTGGGAGGAACGGGAATAAATGGCCTTATGGAGAATGTGTAGATAAGGAAGTATATAAGCGCTGCCTTTATAGTCCCGTAACTTAGGAGATACTCTTTAATTTTCAGCGGGGTCAGGTCCTGAAACCTAATACCGGAATCTCTAATCAGCAGGAAAGCAAAAATTAGGATTAGAACCAGCATGGCTATTCGCCCGACCTTCCCTCTGTTTTTTTCATCTAATCTTTTCATAGGATGGTTCCATAAACAGGTATTCAGTTTAGATACATGAAATCCTAAAAGGTTTCGACTAATAATGAAAGGATTTCTTATCCGGAATATTGTTTTAAAATATCAATCCAATGATTAGTATAGTGGTCCCCACATACAATGAGTCTGCGATAATAGAAGGAACGCTCAATAGCTTGATTCAAGCCATATCAGCGGAGGATGAGGTCATAGTTGTCGATGGAATGAGCGAGGATAATACCAGGGAGGTTGTAGGAGGATTTCCCGGGGTAATACTGATTTCATCTCCAAGGGGACGAGCGGTTCAAATGAATGCAGGAGCGAAGATAGCGAAAGGAGAATACATACTTTTTTTGCATGCCGATGTATTAATAAATGAGAGTTGCATATCGGTGCTTAGAAATCGAACCAGAAACACTGAAGTTAAATGGGGGTGGTTCTCTATAAGACTGGATTCTCCCAGATTCATTTTTAGGGTTCTAGAGACCGGAGCAAACCTGAGGAACAGGCTCACCGGCATACCTCTCGGCGACCACGGTATATTCGCTAAAAAAGATGTATTTCATGAGATTGGCGGATTCCCGGAGATTCCGATTATGGAGGATTTGGAGTTTATCAGAAAAATAAGGATTATTTCAAAGGGGGTTGAGATTAAATCACCAATTAAAACCAGTGTCCGCCGTTTTGAGAAATCCGGAATAGTAAGAACGTTTTTTAGGATGTGGATTTTGAGAACTCTTTACTATTTGGGATTACCTCCCGAAAGACTTACCAGATATTACATCCACGTTAGGTAGTTACTTACTTACCATAGGTTTTTTCAAATAAGCGATCAAAAGTCCAGGAAACCTTTTGAGGTATTTCCTACCAATTTTCTCAGAAAATAACGCTAAGCGTTTATTGTTAATAGGGGGAAAATATATTTCTTCTCTAATTTGTTCTAATTCAAGTCCTGCCTGGTTAGCAAGGTCTATAAGATCGCTCCTGGAGAAAAAATATCCTTTGAAGAATGGGTCTTTCTTTCGGAAGGACTTGGCTATTTTCTTTATTAGTCCCCATATACTATTTTTATTGCATACTCCTAGTAGAAGGACACCATCAGGAGCAAGCACTCTTTTTAATTCTCGGATAGCTCTTTCTCTACCGGAAACGAACTCAATTACATTCAAACAGATAATTAGTTTAAAGAAATTCGAGCGAAAAGGCAGAGAGGAAAGATCGGCAGCAAGGAAATTTACCCTTCTACCCTGACTATTTGACTTTTTGGTTGCCTTCGAAATCAATATCTCGGACTTATCAACTCCTATTGTTTTATAGCTTTGGGCAAGATGAAGGGTGTAATGTCCTGCCCCGCACCCAGCGTCAAGCGCATAGACATCCTTTTCTTTGTTATTTAGTAGCCCATTGAGTTTCTCTATAACTCTTTGGAGGTATAACCGGCCTAAAGGCCCTTCATACCAGCTATCAATCGATTCAAAACCTGTGATCATGAAGATTGGAGTAGAGAATTACCATGTGAAAACTAAGGTATCCGGTCTAAACGTGTACCAGGCAAACCAATAAGAGACAAAAGATTCAACCCTATTTCCCGATTTATCTTTGACCTCTACGTAATTTCCATCTTCAAAGTTTATAACTATGTCCCTATTTCCTACCTCATCCTCAAGTGGTGTTTTTACCTTTTTAAGCTCGGAAAAGGGGTAAGCCTTTGCCACGTCTTCGGAGACAACAACCAGAACCTTCTCCTTTGGATGAAATTTGTTATTCTTGTGTTTTATGGGGAACATAATTGATGCGGAATCTTCGTATCCTGAATATGGATCCCTGCCGTAGTCCCGGCTAAATCCCGTGTCCCTGGAAAGAACCAGTGTCTCAGGGTGTTCTGTTTTCCATTCCTTCCAAGTAGCCATTACCGAGGGGAAGATTTCAAACTTCGTCCCAATCATCTCTCCCGTAACCGCCTTCATCTCAAGCTGAGACCACAGACTCTCGGTTTGGTGGTCGTAAAAGAGAACATCGGACTGATACAAAAGCCCGGATATCCCAAAAGTGAGGGTTTTCCCCCCAAAACCTCTATTGAAAACCAGAGTCGAACCACATAGAGGGCAATATGAGACTAGAATCGGGGAGCCATGGACCTGGTCATTCACTGCCTCATGCCAAACCAGGATTCTAAGAGGATATGCCTTCTGGATTCCGTTGGAATCAATACCGGTTACCAGGTCATTGTCCTTTAACCATTTGACTTTGTCAGCATTCTCAAATTTGGGGGTAAGAATTGCCGGGATTCCGTCCCTGGGTGGACCTCCTGACAGGATTTCTTCTTTTGGGATTAAGCTTCTTGATACATCAAATCCGTTAAAGGAATCACCGGAAAATTGAAGCCTTGCCGTTTGGGGCAGGATTAGCAGAGCGGAAACAAAAACAACTAAACTCAATATTGGCTTAATCATATAAGTTAAGATGACTAAATTCGAGAAAAGTTCTATATATTAACCGGGAGTGATCTGAGACATCAGAAACTCTTTGAGCCTTTTCCTGACGTCCGGTGTCACAAAACTCCTATTTCTAAGGCTCCCGGTAAGCTCGAGCATCTTCTTGTAGGTTCTTATGAAAGCCTGACATTCCGGACAATCCGCAGCGTGCTTCTCCAGCTCGGCCAAGGTTTGGTCATCCAGTTTGGCTTCTATGTATTCCATTATATTCTCCACTATGTCTTTACATAAAGCCATTTGTTTACCCTCTCCATTCATAGAAATAATCTGACAGCTTATCTCTCAAGAAAAGCCTAGCCCGGTGTAGCCTTGACTTTACCGTGCCCACGGAAATTCCCAGAATAGTTGCTACCTCGTCACTGGATTTATCCTCGACGTCTCTCAGGTAAAGAACGACTCTATAATTTTCCGGAAGGTCGTTAATTGCTTTTTCTATCATTTCCAGCGCTTCCCTGCTGAAAAGAACCCGGTCAGGCTGGTCACTCCAATCCTTTGACTTAATCCGGCCCATCAGAGTTCCGTTTTCATCGTAGGGGGCATAATTTTCCAGGCTTAAATTGCTCTCGTGCTTTTTACCCTTGGCCCGAAAATGCATATAACACGCGTTCAGGGTGACTCTATAAAGCCACGTGGAAAAGCTCGCTTTTCCCTCAAATGTGTTGATCTTCTTGACCAGGGTTAAAAAAACCTCTTGGAGAATATCCTCTGCATCGATTTGGTTACGTGTAATACTCATGGCCAGACCGTATACCTTGTTGGCGTAGCGATTAAAGATTTCTTCAAAAGCCTTCTCATCATCCTGTGCCACGAAGAACCTGACGAGCCTCTCGTCGGACAGATTGGAGAGACTATCCTGTGTTTCACCCCTGGTTACTCTGAATGAATCCAGAATCTTTTCTAGAAACCTAATTCCCATGAACATTACTCTCGTAGTTCAGATAATCAGACACGCTTAGGATTTATATATAGATGCCAGAAATTTAATTAGGTTCCGAGAACCGGTAAGTTTTTAGGTCTGGTTAAGCATTAAGAAGACGGTAGCGCTCTCTTTTTGCCGCTTTGTCCGGTACGTTCAAGCTTGCTGAATCCTGCCTAAGACCGCGAAACATTGTCATATGCTCAATTATGACGGGTAAGAATCTATTTATATGGTGAGGTTAAAGGAACCATTTCCTATCTTACACATCTAAATGTAGTTAATAAAAATTCGTAGAGGAGGTCATCATGGCTAAGATTCCATACGTAGAAAGAGAGAGTGCATCACCGGAGATAAAAGCCTTATACGATCAGGTACAGAGCAAGCTCGGTTTGGTGCCCAATGTCGTAAAAGCGATGGCCAACAGCCCGGTCTTACTCCAGGGATTCATGCCCTTTCTGGGGGCGGCACTAGGGCCGAGTGAGGTCGGGGGCCCCCTAAAAGAGCTTGCTATCATTGCCACAAGCAAGTTAAACGGCTGTAGTTACTGCACGGCTCATCATACGGTAGCCGGTAAAAAGGCTGGTTTGTCTGCAGAAAAGATTAACGCTCTGCCCGACCCGAACAGTTCCTTGCTAGACGATAAGGAGAAGGCGGTGGTAAGGTTTGCCAAGGAAGTAACCGAGGATGTCGCGGCGAGCGACGAATCGATCAATCAACTCCGAAAATATTTCAACGACTCACAAATCGCCGAGCTTACCATGGTGATCGGGGTTTTTAACGTACTGACCAGGTTCGCCGATACCTTTAAGGTGGATTTGGAATTTTAAGGCTCTAGAGAAAAAGGAAATTCAGAGAGGGGAATTCCTATTTCAAGTAGAACAATATAAGGGCCTCTATTTGAGGCCCACCCTCCCTGCTTTGTTACCTTGTGTAATATAAGAAATTAATGAATGATAACTTGCTTGTTTTTTTCAGAAACTTCTTTAGACCTGAAACCACGAGAAGAGCTCTCAGGGTAGCTTTAATAGTAGGCCCGATACTTATTATCATAAATCACCACGATGCGATAGTCGAATTAAAGCTATCCTATCTTTTCTTTCTGAAATCCGCCCTTACCTTTCTTGTCCAGTATTCCGTATCGGCATATTCTTCGGCACGTGCCTATTCGGAACAAAGGACCAAAAGTCAGTAAGTTATAGATGATATAAGACTGTTACTAACAGCGGATAATTTACTTTCTAGGGAGAAGAGACCCCCATTTTCATGGAGAGGGTCCTCTTCTCTAGTTATGTGGGACAATGAGGGGGGTAAGCTCACGGTATTTGTCTAGCTTGTCACTGAAATCGGCTAAATATACCTTTAACCGGAAAGGTTCTTAAATTATCTCTTCAGGCTTTGCCAATATAAGCACTTCATTTAGAAGTTACCCTTAGCCCGAGTTTCGCTTTCAGATTTGATGCCTCGATTCCGTGTCAGGGATTTTATTACTTTAGTATTGTTTAGTCTCGGAGACATCCAGTCGAGATAAAAGTCATAGTATGCGCCGGAATCACCGGGTCCATCAAAGTCGGTACGGGGATTGGCTTTAGCTATTAAAGTCTTCGATGCGATATTGGCCGGTCTATTCTGTCCCTTGGGGTACATCCAGTCGAGATAGAAATCATAATACGAGCCGGAGTCGGTAAAGAAATCAGTACGGGGTACGACCTTTCCTGTTACCGGTTTTGCAACAGCCGGAGCAGGGACAGGGCCGACGTTTCTTTTTGGATACATCCAGTCGAGATAAAAGTCATAGTAAGCACCAGAGTCGGTCCAGAAGTCGTTGCGTGCCCCTGCCGAAGCGGAAAACGAGAACGAGAGAATAATGATTAACCCCAGCGAAAGATACAAAAGCATGCTTTTCTTTTTCATTGTCTTTTACCTCCTTAATTTTGTTCTTGCGAAATATAGATGTATGTGTCTATGTAAAAGTTCCCGCTAATCTGGCGTTGTTTAAAAAAGGATTTGAAAAGTGGGCTAGGTATGATTATATACTATCGTTTCTAATTTTTACCAAAGGTGCGAAGAGAGAAAGGAGGGCTTGTCGAGCCATGCTAAGAGCCTTAATTTTTGACTTTGATGGGGTTATCGCCGACGCCGAGCCTGTTCATATGAGGGCATTTCAGGAGGTTCTGGGCGAGGAGGGGCTGAGCCTTTCCCGGCAAGAATACTACGACAAGTATCTAGCTCTCGATGACAAGACTTTTTTCAGGACCGCGCTAAAGGATAAAGGTAGGGATTTTGACCAGAAGGTAATCGAGAATTTGATGGCTCGGAAATCAAATTGCTATGACCGGCTTATAAAGGAAGAAATAGTAATCCTTCCCGGGGTTACGGATTTTGTGCGGAATGCCGCTCAAAGATACATACTGGCCATCGGTTCCGGGGCGCTCAGGCACGAGATAGAATTTATACTCGACCATGCCGGAATAAAAGGGATGTTCCGCGTGATAACCAGCGCCGAGGATGTGGCAAATTGCAAACCGGCCCCCGATGTGTTTATAAAGGCGCTCCAACGGATCAACGATAGTTCAAGACACGGGCCAGGAATTAAACCGGACGAATGCCTGGTCATAGAGGATTCTATTGCCGGAATCAAGGCGGCCCGAGCCGCCGGAATGAAATGTTTAGCCGTTACAAACTCCTATCCGGCGGAGAGGCTTTCCCAGGCGGATATGGTGGTAAGAAGCCTTGAGGATGTGAAAATGGAGGACCTGGAGAAATTATTTTAAGTAAGGGCACAGCGTGCTGTGTCCTGAGTTTTATTTCTAATTCCTGATTAAGCCACAAAACTCATTGAACACATTCTCGGCCAATCTGTTCAACCGGTTTATGAACCGGGGAGTTTGACTCCTTATATGTTCTGGGTCGATGGTTTCTCCGAGGGAATCTATCTCCATTTTATTCTCGGGTACTTCCAGCCATTCCCAGATCATCCGGGGAGTAACTTCCAGGTGAAACTGCAGACCATAAACGTTGGATTTATATCTAAATGCCTGATTCGTGCAAAGCGGTGACTCGGCTAGATGAACTGCTCCGCCCGGTATTTCAAAAGTATCTCCGTGCCACTGAAATACCGTTTCCTCCGGATTAAAATGCCTGAAGAGTTTGTCTGAGCTAGCCTCCCTGCTAATGTTCAGCGGATACCATCCTATTTCCTTTACCTTGTTTTTAAAAACTTTAGCGCCTAGAGCTTTGGCAATGAGTTGCGACCCTAGACATATCCCTAAAATTGGCAAGTTTTTATCCATAGCTTCCTTGATTAACTCATCCTCTTTTTTCAGAAACGGATATTTGTTAGTTTCATAAACATTCATGGGCCCGCCGAGAATGATCAGTCCATCGATATCACCAGTAGATATGCCTGTCGCAGGATTGTGATAGAAATTGGCATATTCGTATTCGATGCCGTTTCTCTCAAGGGAGTCGACAAGTGTGCCCAGGTGTTCGTGAGGTACATGTCTTAGGACTAAAACCCGCAATTTGAATCCTTCCACGATTCCGCAAGATCATTTAAAACTCTCTACTTTGGCAAGAATCGCAGTCTGCCAACGCCGGGAAAGGGAAGTGCATTTCCCCAATGATATAGCAGAATCTAGGTTATTTCCTGTATTAAACCTGATTTCGTAAGCGCGAGCCACTGTCCATTCTGGAAAAGGCTTTTCCCTGAGAACGACAGGTAACCCGTGCTCAACGTACCCTTCTTCTATGACCCGAAAGTACCAGCCGCCGCGACCGGATGCATGAACCCTTGCTGTCATATCTCTTAATTTGAAGCGCCGGGATAACTTCCAGCATGGCTGTCGGGGCTGAGAGACCTGGATAACCGCATCACCGATTGTGTAGATATCTCCGATACAAACATCTTTTTCTGTCAGCCCATCTATGGTGAAATTTTCGCCAAAGGCACCGTGTTGAATGTTTAAGCGGAGTTCTTCGCGCCATACGGGATAATGGCTTCCTGCATATGCTAGTACTGCTTTATCCAGGCCGCCGTGAAGATTAAGGTCGGCCTGCCCATCCCCGGCCAGGTTTGTTCTTGCTAGCCATACCGGACCCCTCACCGGTTCCTTGAATATTCCCGATACCCAGGGACTATCCTCCGGGCTATCTGCTGCTTCTTTACCTATCTTCCTGGGTAAGCCCACTTGTATTGAAACTAGACGAGGAACATTTGTTATCATCGGTCATCAATAATCTCCTTCTTTAACGTAAGGATAACTCCACAAGGCTACCTGTAGAACAACCGATTTGAACCATGCCTGATGCATTTTCTCCACTTCTTCGGCATTGTGTCCCTTTTTGGCGAGGAATGGCTTGATAGTGGCGGTAATAGGATATATGAAGGCCACCAGATAACGGTAGCTTATATTGGGTACGGACTTGACCTTATCTGTCTGGTTCTTTTTCGTCCGGTGATGGCGGAGGCCAATCTCGTACTGATAGTTAAGCCATTCCTGGTCATAAGTACGGTTGCATGTGTCCAATATCCACTGGCCAAAGCGTAGACGGACAGCACTCAAGTATTCCGTATTTGGTTGTTTATCCGTGCCGGTGAAATAGTAGACCAAATGGGGATGTGAGGCTACAAATCCATACCAGAGGTCGAGTACATCATCGACCTGGTCGGCCAAGACTTCTCCGGCAATGTGCAGATATTTTTCATCCTCTTCGGTGAATAAAACGCTCTTTTTCAAATTCTCCAGGTCCTCAAGGGAAATGGGTGACTTTGGTGCCTGGCTAGTTCCGTATGTATATCCTGCTATTTTTTGGGCGCTCATTTTGTGATTACCTCCTTGGTAGTTGATGTTTATGTTATATTAGGGGGTATATGGGTTAGGCGTCAATAACTTACCCCATAGTAACTAGGTTACTGGTTTGTAATATTTACTATCTGAATATATACCAGGGTTTGACAATGGAATTAAAAGTCAATACAGAAAGTTTGAGAGAGGAATCATATATAGAAATCCTCAAGTGCAAGTGGACCATCTTGGTAATCGCCAAAATTATGGAAGGAGTTACCCGTCCCAGCGAGGTTAAGAGAGCAATTCCAGGGTTAAGCACCAAGGTGCTCAATGAAAGGATCAAGAAGTTGGAACTAAAAGGGATAATCAGGAGGAAATCCTTTACCGGTTATCCGCTTCATGTGGAATATGTTTTGAGCATGCAAGGGAAAAGGCTGAGACCGCTAATCGGGGAATTAAAGAGGATGGGTTTGCCCCTGGATGACGTCAGCGAGATTATAAACTGTAAGTGGATGGTTTCAATCTTGAGCCTGTTGAGGAAGGGAGAAGCACGTACTAACCAGATCAAGAGGAGTCTGGCCGGGATAAGCAATAAGGTTCTCTCGGACCGCCTTCGCAAGTTGGAGAAAATGGGGTTTATCTCTAGAATTGTGATTGATTCGAACCCGCCTGGGGTTTTTTATTCTTTGACCGAGAGAGGGAACGGGTTTATAGACTTTTTAAAAAATAAGGTAATTCCTTAAAAAGCCCTGTAATCTAGGCAGCATTGAAGCCAAATTTAAATAAAAGTATTCAAAATTTATTCTTTATAGTGTATGATAGGGGCTATGAAGACTCTTCTGGTGGTGGATGGGGATAATAGGGTAAGGAACATAGCAAGGCTTTTGTTTACCGAGAGCATGGGGTATAAGGTGGTAACGGCGGTTAGTGGCCAAGAGGCAGTTTCAAAAGCCAGGAAAATAAAACCAGAAGTAGTACTATCCAACATATACCTGGACGACGGGGATGGCTACAGGGTATCCAAGGAAATCAAAAATGACCCCTTATTGAGAAATACCATAGTGCTCCTGTTATGCCCTGAATTTGCGTCGCGTGATAGCGAAAGAATCATGGAATCAGGCGCCGACGATGTTATAACCAAGCCAATAGGAAGAGAGGTGGTAGACAAAGTTGAATCTTTATTAAGCCAAATTAGAAAAGCGAATGTAGAATTTACTTTAATACATTTAAGGAAAAACTTAAGAAATATCATTGAACTCTCTGTCTCTTTTTGGGAGTATATTGAACTAAAGAAATATACTTCTCACCAGTTCTATCAATTAACTTGGCGTACGGCGAAGAAAGGGTTGAACGGTTTTTCTCAAAAGGCAAGAGGGTTTGCTGATGGAGTCAAATTAACCACAAGAAAGCAAAGGGATATGGAAACCCGCTCCTGGCTGCGGGGATTTAGTTATCCCGAAGTTTCTTTTCTGCCTTTGGCTAGAGCCAACCTTCCATTAGTACTTCTGACAATTACGATTTTAACAGTTGCATACATGTTTTTCTCCTTTAACGGTGAGATTCAAAAGCATTTTTATAATTTTCTTTCTTCTTTTAGAACGACGAAGGGTTTTACGTTTTCTCAATCCAGGACTGATAGGATAGGGGAGACCGATATTATTAATTTCCCTAAAGAGCATTCAACCACTATGGATAAGGGAGATAGCGGATTTGGGTCTGATGTCTGCCATGCTTATTCAAACGGGGTCGAGGATCATTTAGCTCTCCTGTTCCGTTATGATTTCAAAACTCTGCCGGTAGGGGAGACCAAGATTATAGAGAAATCACCTCCACAAAAAAAGGAGAAAACAGCAAGGGTTTCTCCTGACAGTAATTCTCTAAAAGCACAGTTCTCAGGAGACAAGTACTCGGTTAAGAAGGGCGACAACCTTTTCCGAATAGCCAGAAAATTTAACAGCTCGGTTGGGCAGTTAAAAGCCCTCAACAACCTCAGGAGCGACAATATCAGGATAGGGCAATTATTGATTGTCCCGAAAGTTCAAGAAGAAAAGCCTAAGCAGAGAATAAAGGTCGTGAAAAAGAAAGACGACCTGGATAGCATAAAGATTGATCGTTCCTCCTTCTATCAGACCGTGGGTGGCTTGCCCGTCCACAGTTTAACACTGTCCAATGAGGGTGACATGACCTATAGGGACATTAAACTGAAGATAAGCTATTATTCCAGCCTGGGGATGGAAATGGGTTATGAAACGATGACGCTTCCGATAGTGGTTCCGCCGCATTCCAGAAAAAATTATATCAAGGAAGGAATCTCCATAAAGCCTAATCAGGGCGATGTGTATTCTGCAAACGTGGAGATTTTGGGAGCTACACCACTTATGCGCATCGTGGATGAGGTCAGACTCGATGAGTGATATATTTTTTTATTTCTGAAAAGTTAGAGACAACATAGTCAGGCTTGAATCCTCCATCCTTGATCTGTTCATCGTTTTTATTTATCCATATAACATTCATGCCTACACCTTTTGACCCTACCACGTCAGCATCATAGCTATCCCCGACAAATATGGCGTCCTCGGGATTAATCCGAAGAAGGTCGAAGGCTTCGAGAAATATCTCTGCCTTAGGCTTTCGCCAGCCTATTTCTACTGATATCAAGATTCTCTCAAAATATTCCTTTATCCCGAATTTATCCAGTAGCTTATAAGCGGTTGGTGCGTGGTCAAAGTTCGATATTATAGCTAGCCTCGGGTTCTTATCTTTGATTTGGACTAGTGTTTTCCTATTCTCCTCGGGAAATTCCACGGCGTTAGCGATACCCTCCATATGGACTGAGACCATAGTCTCGACCAGTTCCTTCGACGTTCGATCTAGTGGTATATCCATCTTTCTGAGCATGAGTTTAAACCGTTCCCGGGTATGAAATTCCCGATGTTCTTTCTCTTTTACCTTGTTTAATTCGGCATAGCTTTCCACGAATGCATCGTAGAAGGATTTAAAATCAACTTCATCATGAAACCGGTGAAAAATCTTGTAGGCGGCTCTGCTAGTGGACCGGACCGGAGTTCCATCCAACTCCACTTCGGGCAAACGGGAACGGTTGAAGTTGACCACAGTGTCGAACAGGTCAAATATAATGGCCTTGTATTCTTTCATGATTCTATCGAATAGCTGTTTTAAAAGGAACTGTTCATTTAGAAATAATCTATTTTAACTCACGAATCGAGTTTAATCGTTATGATTAACCGGTCAATCTAGATGGTCAACGCTATCCGCTCTTTCCAGGATCACTTCGATAATTTTTGCGTCTACGCCCAACGGCTCAGTCACATGGTGAGTGATTCCAGGGTGTTTTTTCGCTGCTTCGCTTACCATCCTGGGTATATCTTTAGTGGAGTGTCTTCCCGGTGCCAGGAAATAGGGGTGAACTACGATTTCTTCCGCCCCTTCGGCAACACAGGAATCGAAAGCCTGGGAAATGGTCGGCTCGGCAAGCTCCATGTGCGCATGATGCACTATGTCGAACTGACAGCGGCTGTTTTGTCTTACCATATTGGCTATCTCAACCAGCATATCGTTGGCCTCTTGAACCAGGCTTCCGTGGTCGACCAGTATTAAAGCTCTTTTCTTTTTTCCGGTTCCTTCCATTTTATTCGCTAATACACGCAGGCATACCTAAGATTGAATGATACATGATGCACGATTCTCGATGAATATAGGGTTTTACTTCAACTTGTGTGCTCGATTCTGGTCATTCAGGTGGTGTTTATAGTTCAAGAAAGCCTATGTCGAGCCTTAGCCTAGTAATCATAAGTGGCTCATCGCATTAAGCTTGATCGTCTCCAGGACTATATCCGCGGCCCGGTAGAATTCTTCCAGTACCAGGTATTCGTTCACGGTGTGTATTTCTTTCATTCCCGTTCCCAGGTTTACACAGTTTATTCCTTTTTTGTTGAAGTAATTAGCGTCACATCCTCCGCCACTGGCTATGGGTTCTATTGTGTATGCCAAATTGCTAACTGCTCTATTCACCAGCTTGCAGATATTCGACTCCAGGGGAACATCCATTTTGTCGTAGCTCCTTTCTATCTCTTCCTCTACCCTAGCCCGATACGGTTTTCCTTCGATCATAAGTTCGTGCCTGGAAATAGCTTCCTCGAAGCATTTTCTCATATGGTTAACCTGGCTTCTAAGCTTCTCCTCGCTGTGACTTCTGGCTTCTCCTATTATGTGGACATAGTTAGGAATGATATTTGTGGCAAGCCCGCCCCTTATGACGCCGATGTTAGCGGTTGTCTCAAAGTCCACCTTTCCCAGTCTCATGAGGGAGATGGCCTCACTGGCTACCTTGATTGCGCTTATCCCCCTTTCCGGACAAACGCCGGCGTGTGCTTCTAGCCCGTAGACCTTAAAATCCAGCCTTTCTGCAGATGGGCATTTTACCACCAGATGGTATGACGAGCTGCTATCGAGTACCATCCCGTATTCCGACCTAAATTGGGTTATGTCAATATGCTTAGCACCCAGTAAGCCGACCTCTTCGCAAATGGTGAAGGCAATTTCGATATCGCCGTGGGGTATGTTTTTTTCTTTGAGTGTATTTACCACCTCTACTATGACGGCCAATCCGCTTTTATCGTCGCTACCGAGAATGGTCGTTCCGTCGCTTTTTATGGTTCCGTCGGCCAAACGGGGCTTAACACCTTCGCCTGGGCCGACCGTGTCCATGTGGGCGGAGAGAAAGAATGGCCGAGCCCCGGATTTATTTCCTTTTATCCTAATAATCAGGTTTCCCACAGTTCCATTGACCTTTTTATCCGCATCATCAAAAAAGCACTCTCCGCCTATTTTTTCCATATCTCTCTTTAGCCGGAGGGCTACCTCTCTCTCCCTCCGGGAAAGGCTGTCTATCTTCATCAGGTCCATCACGTACTCGGTCATCCTTTCTTTCTCTATCATGAAGAATCTCCGCTTTAGATGTTGAAGGATCTGAATTAATTATAACCAATCGGGAATTCTATATCTAATTGACTGGCTCGATTACTCGTGACGGTTTAAAAGTGACCGAGGGTTAAAATCTGTAAGGAGGGAAAAGGCATTATTCGATATCTTTTGATTTTTCGTTGCAATCCTGGACGGAGTATACGGCACCCAATTTTTTTACACGCTTAACCGTAATGCACCCTGCTCCGGCAAGTTTACGAATTGGCTTAGAATCGGTTACGGATGGTTTTCCGGCTTTTTCTCGAACGGCTTCCGGGTGGGGGACAAGTCGGAAAAGGGCCTTGATGTCATCCTTAAAGATTTTGATGAGAAGGATGATAGCCAGGCTCAGGATAACCGGCCAGGACAAAAGCACCTCGATTATTCTTGGCACGTTCTCCATGAGCAGGATGATGCATTTATGGCCAATTGTAGTCAATTAGACCTTGGTCGTATTATTCTGACGCGAGAATCCTTCTTTTTCTATCGGGCTATTACTTTAGTACTAGTGATTTTCTGAATATCTTATAAATATTGAGGTTGTTTTATATCAACGATTCGGTTAACGTTTTAGAACAATAATTTTCCAAAAGGATATCTGAACATGAAGATAAACATCATCGACCTTAACTTTTTTGCTCCCAAGGTAATAGCTTCCTATCTTATCGAGAATGGGGGCGAGCCCGTTTTAATAGAGACCGGTCCTGATTCGACCTTTCCCAGGCTCGAAAAATCCCTTAATGAGCTTGGCTACCCAATCGAGGAAATAAAGAAGGTTCTTGTTACCCATATACACTTGGACCACTCCGGGGCTGCTTGGCACTTTGCCAGAGCCGGTGCCACTATTTACGTCCACCCCTTTGGAGCCAAGCATTTAGCTGACCCGACCAGGCTTGTAGAATCGGCCAAACTCATTTACAAAGAGGAGACGCAAACCTTATGGGGCAATATTGAACCCATTTCCAAGGAACGTATACATGCAGTCGAGAATGGAGAGACCATAAATATCGGCAGTGTTAAAATTCGGGCTTTGGAGACCCTTGGACACGCTTCTCATCATCACTCGTACTTAATGGATAACGTCGTTTTCACCGGTGATGTTACCGGTATATGTATAGAAGGTGGTCCGGCATTGCCGCCCACACCCCCGCCGGATATAAATGTGGAGCTATGGCAGAAATCTATAAGAAGGATTCTCGACCTAAATCCGGAAGCCGTCTATCCCACCCATTTCGGCAAGTCTAGTAATGTCAAAGACCACCTGGAGGAGCTGGAAGAGCGACTCCTTCAATGTACCGAATGGATTGGGGAGAGATTAAAGGAAGGGAAAGGGGAAGATGAAATTGTCCCTGATTTTGTGAAGATGTTCGAGGAAATCCTGGCTCAAGCTAAAGTTAGTCCTGAGCTTATTAAAGCATACGAACTGGCAGACCCTTTTTGGATGAACGTTCCAGGGCTGGTGCGATACTGGAAGAAGTTTAGGTTATCGCAATAGTGATTTAAAGGGGTTTCTTGTTGGAGTAATTTTCTGTGTAAAAAAGGTAGGACACACCCCGTCCCTTCGGGACACCCCTCTTGGAAAGTGGACACACCCCGACTCTTCGAGTCACCCCTCTCAAGAGGGGATTTAGGGGTATGTAATCATCTCTCTTTATGAACAGACTCACAATCATTATGGAATTTAAGAAATCTTCTGTGGCTTCGCGATTCCAAGCTTCTTCATCCGATACCTAAGAGTGCTGGGAGTAAGACCAAGAATCGAGGCTGCTCCTCGCTTACCCTCGATCACCCAGTGAGTTTCTTCAAGGACACGGAGAATATGGGAACGCTCCATATCTTCGAGCCTGTCCGATCCTGAATGCGAATTGGCATCCACTTGTAGCATATAATCATCGATATGGATTATAGGTGTATGGGCAAGCACGACAGCCCTATCCATGACATTCTGCAATTCACGAATATTTCCAGGCCAGTCATAGCCCATCAGTCGGTCCATAGTCTCCCTAGATAAACCGTGGATATGCTTACCCAGTTTTTTAGCAAGCCTACTTAGGAAGACATTTACTAGAAGCGGGATGTCGGATTTACGCTCTCTCAGGGGTGGTATCTCCAGCGGAAACACATTTAGTCTATAAAAAAGATCCGGCCGAAACAGTCCGGCTTTGACTACTTCTGCAAGATTACGGTTTGTTGCTGCAATTATACGCACGTTTACTCTAATGGGCTTACTGCTGCCCACACGCTCGAATTCTCCTTCCTGTAGTACCCTTAAAAGTTTGACTTGTGTCTCTAACGGTAATTCGGAGACCTCGTCTAAAAAGATTGTGCCGCCGTCTGCGAGCTCGAACCGGCCGATTCGCTGTTCTATCGCTCCGGTAAAAGCCCCTTTCTGATGACCGAATAACTCGCTCTCCACCAATCCGGCCGATATTGCCCCACAGTTTACTTTAACCAGTGTTCGGTCTTTACGCGGGCTGAGGTTGTGTATGGCACGGGCAACGAGCTCTTTCCCGGTTCCAGTCTCACCTTGAATTAAGACGGTGATATCGGTGGGAGCTATTTGTTCTATTTTGTGTAGTACTCTCCGGATTGCCGGGCTCTGGCCTATTATCTCCTCAAAATTGTGTTCAGTTTTGATTTCCTCCTGGAGATAAATATTTTCAGCTTGAAGCCGGTTTTTCAGCAGTTCCACTTCTCGGAGTGCCTTTTGAAGTACTTCGGCCTGCTGTGCATTGTTGATTGCTATCTCTATTTGTCGTGCAACAACTTGTAGTAGTTTTAATTCGTCCTGGTCAAAAGCATTTTTTCGATAAGAACTTATAAATAGGGCCCCAACGACTCTCCCCTCAAAACGAATAGGCATGGACAAGTAGCTCTTTATCCCCATTTCCCTGCCTGCAGAACCGAGTACCGTATCCTGATCTGCGTCTCCATAGTAAAGGGGCTTCCCTTCTATGATTGTTTTCCAAGTAGCACCCTTCGGATAAGCAACCCTTCCCGCTCGCTCAACGTACCAATCTGGGAAGCCACTGCAACCTCTTATAACGGCCTCTTTTCCTTCGAGCAAATAGATTACTACGTTATCTACCCGGTCTATATTCTTACTCATGGCTTCGATGGCGTTTTCTATGACTTCTTCTAAATTGATTGATTGATGGACACTCTGAGTCACGACGCTAATGATTGTCTCGTATTTATTCTTTTTAGATAGCTGGTCCAGGTTCTTTCTGAGGGCTTCTTCCGTTTTCTTCGCTTGCTTACGTTCGCTGATGTCTCTAAATATCAAAACTGCCCCTTTCAACTTCTCATCTTCTAGGATCGGGGTGCTTGTGTATTCGACCGGGAAGTTCGTACCGTCTTTTCTCCAAAACACCTCTTCATCTACATGATGAATCTCTCCATCTTTTAAGGTCGCGCAAATCTTACACTCATTCCGGCAGCAAGAATCGCTGTCGGATTGGGCAGGGTGAAGGATATTGTGTAAGTATTTCCCAAGAAGTTCTTCTGAATGCCATCCTGTCATTTCTGCGGCGGCTAGATTCGCAAAAGTAGTCTTACCTTCCAGGTCTAAAATACAAATTCCTTCTCTCACCGAGTTCAGAATTAGATTATTTTGATGTATTAGCAGTACAGGGTTCATTGTTATCGCCATGAATTAAATTCTGAAGTATGGGTTTTTACATATTATATTAAGTTGATATGAAAGCCAAAACTCGGTTTTCCCACTAATATTT
>FWPU01006150.1_pt1 | contig 24542 bp, 23 predicted proteins | sample 2228361 | NCBI WGS metagenome assembly FWPU01 (sample SAMEA103939777, study PRJEB20133) | metagenome | reverse complement strand
CACATTCTACATTCCACGTTCCCACGTTTCACGTTCCACGTTCCCGTACCATCCCCGCTGTCAACGAATGGAAAACGAATAAACGAATGTGACCGCGCCCCTCTCGCAACGGAGGCCACACTTTGCCCCTCCGCTTCTACGTTCGCACGTTCCACGTTCGCACATTCCACGTTCGCACGTTCCCACGTTCCACGTTCGCACGTTCCCACGTTCCCACGTTCCACGCATCACTAGTGTACCGCAGAAGCCAGGTCAGTGATACGCTGCGTCACACTGTTCCCGGAACATTCCCGCTCCATGTTATAATTGCGTCGTGAAAAGTCTCTCATATGCAGCAGCGCAGCAGGAAGCGAGAAGCACTATGAACGAAGGTGAGCGCGATCTTACCGTATCGATAGAGGAGGAGTTCGGTTTGAGCGCCGTGCGTGAACTGTTGCGGATCATCAGCGAAACCGACGTCAGTGAGATCTCGATCGAGCGCGGCACGACGCGCCTGCACGTCAAACGAGGACCGTCCTTTCATCACCATTCGCCGGCGCCGATGTTCGTCACGCCATCGATCACCGCCAGTGTGCAACCATCAGCACCACCGATTGGTATCGTGAATGCACCGGTTCAGACGCCGCCGCCGGTCACGCCCGCTCCAGAACCAGCAGCAATGCCGCCGGGCAACATTATCGCCGCGCCGATGGTGGGAACATTCTATGCCGCTCCATCGCCAAAAGATCCGCCCTACGTCCAGGAAGGCGATGTCATTCACGTCGGCGACCGGGTCGGCATTATCGAGGCGATGAAGATGATGAACGAGATCGAAAGTGAATTTGCCGGCCGGGTTGCAAAGATTCTGGTTCAGAATGCGCAACCGGTGGAGTACGGACAGCCGTTGATGGTTATCGAACCACTGTCGTAACAGTGGCGTCATCGCTCAAGAGGTGTTCGAAGGAGTGATGGTTCCTTCCCATGCAGTTGCTGACCGTTTCCCAACTCAACATCTATCTGCGCGACCTGCTCGACGCCGACGATCTGCTCCGCGACGTGTGGGTCGAAGGGGAAATTTCGAGTTTCAGTCGTCACTTCTCCGGGCACTGCTACTTTACGCTGAAAGAAGGTGACGCCCAGATCGGCGCAGTGATGTGGAAATCGACCGCTTCGCGTCTGGCGACGCTGCCGGTCAACGGCGAGGCCGTGCTTGCCCATGGGCGTGTGGCGTTCTACGAGGTGCGCGGTCAGGTTCAGCTTTATGTCGATCTGTTGCGACCTGCAGGCATCGGGCTGTTGCAGGCGCAGTTCGAGCGCCTGAAGGAGCGCCTCGCTGCCGAAGGTCTGTTCGAGCCGTCACGGAAACGCGCCCTGCCACTTCTGCCGCACCGCATCGGCATCGTGACGTCGCCAACCGGGGCAGCGCTCCAGGATATGCTCAACGTTCTGCAGCGCCGTTACCCGCTCGCCGAAGTCCTCTTCGCGCCATGCCGCGTGCAGGGCGCGGGCGCCGCCGATACCATCATCGACGCTCTGTACGCCCTGTACGAAACCAATGTGGACGTCATCATCGTCGCGCGTGGCGGCGGCGCCGCCGAGGATCTCTGGACGTTCAACGACGAGCAGGTGGCGCGCGCCGTCTTTGCCAGCCCGGTCCCGGTCGTCAGCGGGGTGGGGCACGAAACTGACACAACGATCATCGACTTTGTCGCTGATGTACGCGCACCCACTCCTTCCGCCGCTGCTGAACTGGTCTCCCCCAACATCGAGGAACTGACCGATGACATTGCTCAGATGCGCAGCCGCCTGAGCGCTGCAATGACCCAACGCCTTGCGAACGCGCGCGAAACAATTGCTCGCCTGAAACTGCGCCTGGATATGCGGTCGCCGGAGAGTCGCATCAGGCGTGATCGTCAGCACATCGATGAATTCATACGCCGTGCTACGACAACGGTGGAGCGCCGCATCACCCTGTTACGCGCCCGTCTTGACGGCGCACACGGTCGGCTCGAAGCGCTGAGTCCGCTGGCGACGCTCGAACGCGGCTATGCTGTCGTCCAGTCATCACAAGGGATGTTGATCACAGATGCGAGCCAGGTTGCACCCGATGATCGCATCGAAATCGTCGTGCGGCGCGGACGTTTTCGCGCCCGCGTGGAACCGTAGTCGCCTGCCGATAGCAGAGCGAATGAGGGCAAGAAACAGACACAGACATGACGCGAACTATCGAACCTGCTCCCAGTGAAGAGTACGAAACGCTGTATTCACGTTTACAACAGATCGTCGAGCAACTCGAGTCTGGTGATCTGCCACTGGCGCAGGCGCTGGCGCTGTACGAGGAAGGAGTTGCGACCGCTGCAGCGTGCCAGCGTCTGCTCGACCACGCAGCGCTGCGTGTTCGCACGCTGATGGAGAGCGCCGATCAATCGCCTGCTGTGACGGAGACGGATGTGTGAACGTCGAAAAAGTGCATCGATACCCTCGCCCTTTTACCATTACTGTAGAAATACTGTCGGCCATCATTGTTAGTATCGCCCTGACGCTGCTGGGGCGCGATCTTCTGCGCCTGCTCTGGTCGATTTACGGTCTCGATACGGCGCTGTTTGCCCGCTTCCCCTGGCTTAGCGACCTGGTACTGGTGATTTCTGACGCCTCTGCACCTCCCCCGGCACAACCGACGGATATGTTGCCGACGCTGTCCTGGATGGCACTGGCGCTGACGGTTGCACTGTTTCTGCGCAACAGCATGCCGACGGTGCGCACCAGCGCCCGCGGCATGCTGGTCGCATTCGTCAACGACTGGCTGCCAGTGCCGTGGGAGAATATTCGCACGATCAAAGTGACCGAAGCGGGGGATCGCTATGTGCTGCTGGTCGAAACTGACCGTGGATGGCTCACCGGATGGCATCGCTGGTACAGTTTCATCTATCGCCTTGGCTTTCGCCCGGCATTCCTGATCACGTCGCAGATCAGCGACTTCGATGAACTGGTCAAGACGTTGCTGAGCGAAGCCGATCGCGCCGCGCGCACCATGGCGATGGAACGACGCGTTGAACTGCAGGAAGAAGCCAGTTCGCCGTTGTTCCGGCTCCTGCTCAGTCCATCCGCGTTTTTCACGCAACGCAATGTTGCACCTGCTGCTGCGGGCGGTTCCGGCGATGTCGTGATCGGGCAGTATCCCCGCCATATCAGCATCACCCTGACGTGGACGGCGGCGTTCATCGCGGGAGCGGCGATCCTGCGGTATCTGACGCTCATGCTGACGTTCCTGGCGATCACATTTCCTGGGGTGCGTTCGCTGCCGATTATTGATCAACTCGATCTGCGATTGCTTCCCGCTCCCTGGTGGCTGCTGATCGAGGCGCACATTGTTCTTGTCTTCCTGCTTGGCGTTGCATCATTCGTGTACCACGCACTGCCTGCAGTCGAAGCGCGCAGTGAAGGATTGATCGTTCGTCGCCTGCGTGGCCGGCTGCTTGTGCCCTGGTCTCACCTGCGAGTCATGAAGGTGACCGAGTTTTCGGAAACCAGCCAGATGGTGCTGATCCAGGTCGCTGGTAGATTGCCGCTGGATACGCGCTTCATCAGCATGCTGTACGATGGAAGTCTGTCGCCAGGCATTCTGATTACGTCGGCGATCAGCAATGCCGACGCATTGTTGCAACGCATCGCGCTCGAAGCAATGCGATACCATCAAGCGACCGGCAATGCCGAGACGGCGCCATTCCGGAGCGATGCCCGTTCGGATCTTCTGTTGTTGAGCGTCCAGTCAAGCGCTGCTGTCAATCGTCTGGTCGAAGAGTCACGCAATGACCCGGATACCCAGGGGTTTACAACTGAACGGTTCATGCGCGTTCTGCCACCAGCACTTGGGCTGGCGGCACTCCCCGCGTTGATGCTGTTCGCCGATCGTTCATTCGTGCAGCACATTCTCCCGGATGGACGCCTGGCGGGGGCAATCGTTGTGATGCTGTTGCTGGCGCTGCTTGAATGGCCGCTGGTATCACTTGCCGCCATCGCGTTCGATGAGATGAGCGGCGGCGGCGAGGACGGCCTGCGCCCGCTCTATCTCTACCCGCCGGTTCAGCAACCGCGTCTGTTCCTCATGCTGGCGGCATTGATCGTCCTGCTGCTCGGCGCGCAATCACTGGCGGCACTCCTCTGGTTGGGCGCCATCGGCTGGTCGTTCTGGCTGGCGGCAGGGTTGTGGAGCGCACTCTACGACTGGCGCGGCGTGCAACTCATCGGCGGTGGATTGATTCCGGTCGTCTTTCAGTTGATTCTGCTGATCGGGTATCTGGTGGTACGGGCATAGAGGTAAGTGATCAGACGCCTGACTTGTACTATTGTAGATTGTAGATTTTGGATTGTAGATTGCTGTGATGGCATTGTGGTGCACTCTGGTGAGCGTGCGCATACAGCTTGTTCAATGCCGATTGGCATTAACCCGCCGCCTTCGCACCGAGTTCTCCCCCATCTCTGGGCGACTCAGCGCAACACACTGAGCAGCAGCGTCAGCGTCACCAGGCTCAGCAACGTCGTCACCACCACCACACCGGCGACGAAGCGCGGTCGCGCGTTGAACTCGAGCGAGTAGAGCACCATATTGACGGCGGAAGGCATACTGGCTTCCAGCACAACGACACGCAGCGCGAGATCATCGAGCGCCAGCGCGCGTGCGATGCCATACGCCAGCACTGGTGAAATCCCCAGCCGCAACACGGCTGCCGCTGCGGTCAGGCGCCAGTCCTCCACGGTTGTTCCGTTCGCCAGTTGCATCCCCAGCAGAAGCAGGAGCAGCGGCAATGCCGCACCAGCCATCAGCGCCACACCGCGAAATATGCTCCCCAGAGCATCACCTCGATGTGGCAGATCGATACCGCTGAAACGCGCCAGCAATCCGAGCGCAACGGCATAGATCTGTGGCATGGCGAACATCTGACGCACCGCGCTCCTGAGATCGCTTCGACCGGCGCTGGCAATCGGCACTGCCAGTGTCTGCGCCAGGATCGTCTGTGCGATGAAGTAGAGCAATGCCCGCTGAAAACCGGCTTCACCAAAGGCAAAACGACTCGTCGGCAAGCCATAGTTGCCGGAGTTCATGAACATCACGCAGAGCAGCAACGCCGCGAGACTACTGCGCTCCAGACGCAGAACCGTCCCGGTGATCAGGCCGATGACCCCTATCCCCAGACAGACCGCCACCGAAGCAGCAATGATACGCAGCGCCTCACCGCCTGCCATATCGATTCGAACAATCGTCGTAAAAATCAGCGCCGGACCAAGCACATACATGCTCAGTCGATTGAGTGAGGGAAGATCGAGTGCAAAGCGACGCCGTAACGCATAACCGCTTGCGACAACAACAGTGACAGGCAGCAAAACATCGACAAAAGCGGAGAGAATAAACATGCAATGCGCCTGCCTGAAGTACAATGCAGAGAGCAGATGAGCGACGACGTCCAACACCGATCAGTGCAACCAGCCAGCGCCGCCCACTGCCGGTTTTGCACAAAACGTCTCCCGCAACCAGGGCGATGTTTGCTGCGAAAGTGTCTGCGCCGTACTAGCGCGTTAACGTATCGAAAATCAGCGAGTCGACCAGGCGCTCAACCGGTGCATGATCATCGGTGAACGGCGCAAATGTTGCAGTAGACTGACGCATCGGCACATACACGCGCTCGAGGGTGCGTCGCAACGCGGGATGCTCAATGCGTGCATACGCATCGAGCAGATTGGCGTATCCATCGCCAACCTCCCGGTTCACGCCAATAATGATCTGATTGCTCAGGCGCGCCGTTTCGATCACAATCACCTGCGGAAAAACCTGTTCCATCGTTGCGACGATCGCCCGGCTCAATCGGTCGTCACCATCAGGTCCCAGGCCTGCATTCACCACTGCGACGCCATCGGGCGCAAGATGCTGCTGCACCAGCCGAAAGAACTCAACCGTCGTCAGATGGAATGGAATGTAGGGCTGATGGTAGGCGTCCATACCGATCACATCATAGACGCCACCCCTGGTTGCCAGCCAGTAACGCGCATCTTCAGCGTACACCCGGTAATTCGGGTGATCCGGACCGGTCGAAGCATCACGCATGTTGAAGAACCGACGACCCACATCAATGATCATCGGGTCAATCTCTACGGCGTCGATATGCGTCTTGGGTCCGAAGATCGCCAGAAATTGCGCCGGCGTCGTCCCGGCTGCCGAGCCGAGCATGGCCAGGCTGCGCACTGATGCTGGATCACGCCCTGGCACAACAAATGGCGCAATTGCGAAGTAATCCCACGGACCACCGCCGGTCAGCGTATCGAGGGGATCACCATCGTATGCGGTGTTATAGATCGAATGGATCGCCAGACCCTCGTTCAGCAGCAGCACGACCTGCTGTCCATACTCCGGGTCCTGGCGTGTGGCGACCTGAATATAATTGCAGGGCGATTCGTACTCAGCGATCAGGGTGCATCCATCGCACCCGGCGCTTTTGATCGGGCCCGATGAGGCGAACGTGTATCCCGCCAGTGCTGCCGTCGCCACCAGCGCTGCCAGTGCACTCCAGCCGCGCGCACCAAGCGCGCCAAGCGTCACGAGCAATCCGGCGTACACATACGTCGTTGCAGCGGCGCCAATCGCAGGAATGAGCACCAGGACGGTGAGGAACGTTCCAACGATCGAACCGACGGTCGAGATAGCGGAGACAGTTCCGGCGGTGGCGCCGGACACGTTGACCCCAGCCGAGGCGCGGTGCAATTGCAGACGCACTGCGAATGGCCCGACCATCGCCAGGAGCGTCACCGGTACGGCGAACAGCGCCAGCACACCAAACAGCGCACCGATAAAGCCGCCAACTGCAATCTGCGCAACCGCCTGCTGGGCAAAACCGAGAATAGGCGCAGCGAGCGGCGGGATCAGCGCTGTCGCGACGCCGGACAGCAGCACCAGGCGATAGAGCAGGCGCTCGTTGGGGTAGCGGTCGGCGATGCGTCCGCCGAGGTGATACCCAACCGCCAGGTAGACCAGCGTCAGACCAATCACTGCAGCCCAGATTGGTTGCGATGTGCCAAAATAGGGGGCAAGCAAACGCGAGGCGATCATTTCAACGCCAAGCGTCCCGACGCCGCAGAGAAAGACTGTGACTGCAAGCATGGAAGCGGCGTGCGAAACCGTCTTTGCCGTCTCGTTCGTCTCTGGAGATGTAACCGTAGCCTCCTGGCTCATGGACAGAACTTTCCAGGGAAGCAGGTGGAACGATGCAGGGAGAGCGCTTTACTCAAGATCCCGTATCCACGTTCTGCAACCGGATGCATCACGAGCAGCGCAGCAATGATGCTGGCAGCGTTCACAGAGCGGAGCGGATGAGGAGACTGATCGCCTGCAGCAGCAACATGGCAATGATCGGCGAAAAGTCGAACATCATCGTCTGCGGCAAGATACTGCGGATAGGAGCAAGCACTGGTTCGGTCAGATCGCGCAACATTTGTGTAATCCGCATATTTGCCATTGGATCGACCCATGAAAGCAGCACCCGAAACAGGATCGCCAGCGATAACACTTCAATCAGGAGAAAGATAAAACTCTCGATAAAACTCGACGGCATACCGGCCCGCCTCCTTACGCAGCATCTGTTCAGAACATCTGCATTATACCAGACCTTGAGCGCCACGTTGCGTCTGAAGTTGGGGAGTCAGGGGTTCAGAGCACTCGATAACCCGCCGCCTTGTGCAACGTTACACGTGGACGCCTGCGCGTGTTGAGGCTCAACCTTCGGTGTTCGACGACATCCGCAACTGTACCGCCGCCGCATGCGCCGCCAGGCCCTCGGCGTCCGCCAGGCGCGCTGCAGCGGGCCCGATCCGGCGCAGCGCTGTGTCATTCAGCGCGACGAGCGAGATGACCTTGCGAAAATCGTCCACATTGACAGGAGACGCAAAGCGCGCTGTTCCGCCGGTTGGCATGATATGCGACGGACCGGCCACATAATCGCCGAGCACCTCGAAGGAGCGTTCGCCAAGGAATACACCGCCCGCATTGCGCACCTTTCCGACATAGCGCCACGGATCATCGACCAGCAAGCAGAGATGTTCAGGAGCATAGTCGTTGGCGACCTCGAAGGCAGCGTCGAGATCGGAAACCAGCACAATCCCGCCGCGTCCGGTGACGGCAGTCGCAGCCGCGGCCGCGTTCTGCGCCGGCAGCATTTCGATCTGACGCGCAATTTCGATCTGCACCTGCGCTGCCAGGGCGCGATCCGGCGTGACCAGGATGGCGGATGCAAGCACGTGCTCCGCCTGCGCCAGCAGATCGGCGGCAACCAGACGCGGATCGGCGTGCGCATCGGCAATAACCATCGTCTCCGTCGGACCTGGCAGCGCTTCGATCCCGACGACACCGTACACTGCACGCTTTGCCAGCACCACGAACAGGTTGCCAGGACCGACGATCTTATCGACGCGCGGCACACTTGCTGTCCCATACGCCATTGCCGCGATTGCCTGTGCGCCGCCGATAGCGAACACCCGTGCCACACCAGCAGCAGCGGCAGCGGCGAGTACGGTGGGATCAACATCGCCGTTGCGCTGCGGCGGCGTACAGACGATCAACTCCTCTACGCCGGCGACCCGCGCCGGAACTGCGGCATGCAGCAGCGACGATGGGAGCGGCGCAGCTCCTCCGGGAACGTAGATGCCAACCCGTTGCAATGGGGTGACAATCTGCCCTAGAGCGCCTTCTGCGCCGAATTCGACCCACGAGGTGCGCATCTGGCGCTGATGAAAGCGCGTCAGTTCCCCTATCGCCAGTTCGATTGCGCTGCGCAGATCGGGTTCGAGATTGGCGAGCGCTGCTGCACAGCGTTCTGCCGAGACCTCCGGCGGACCTGTATAATCATCAAGACGCTGCGACCAGTCGCGCAGTGCGTCGTCGCCCCGCTCGCGCACATCACGCACAATGCGCTCAACGGCTTCGGCAGGCGTCAGACGCGCGCCAAACCGCTGTTCGATCGCATTCAGCAATGTCACCGGCACATCAATTTCATCAAAGGGCGCCCGCCGCAGGATCGTGCGCCGGGCAACCGCGAGATCATCAAAGATCGGAATGGTCATAAGGGTTGTTCCTCGAGCAGCGCAATCAGACGCTCATAACTGCTGCAGGTTGCGTCGAACACATACTGCGCCGGCATCACTGCGATCGTATCACCGCCTAACTGACGCAGGTGCGCTACCAGGTCGAGCACGCGATCCTGCGGCACGAGCAGCGTCACCATGTACCAGCCAGGCGCGCCAGCCGCTCGCGGCGTACTGGGCCAGACCAGCGCAATCGTCGGTCCCTGGACGCCGGCCAGATCGGGACGGGCTGCAACGCGCCGTCCTACATCCTCTGCTGACTCACCGGCGATGTTCGCCGTCACCTGAACAAAACGGCGCGCTCGCCGCCGCGCTTCGACGAGTTCCAGCACCGTGCGGGTTGCCGCCAGCGCCGCAGCATTGGTACGCAGGCAGCGACGACTGGCGATCAGGCAGGCCTGGGTGCGAAGGATCGGATCGCCAACGATCTTCAACTGATTGTCACGCAGGGTCACGCCGGTTTCGGTAATATCAACAATAATGTCGGCGTAACCGAGTCCAGGCGCTGCTTCGGTCGCTCCCTGCGACTCGATCAGGCGGAAGTAGTTGATGCCGTTTGCATAGCAGAACCGTCGCGTCAGTGATGGATACTTGGTTGCAATGCGCAACGGTCGTCCCTGACTGTGGAGTTCCACTGCCAGATCCGCCAGATCGTGCCATGATATGACATCGATCCATGTTTCGGGTACGGCGACCACCAGTTCAGCGGCCCCATAGCCCAGATCATCGAAGATCACAATCAGGTCATCGCGGTCGCCGCGCAGTTCCTCCACCAGGTCGAGACCGCTGATCCCCAGATCGATCTCCCCTGCTGCGACTTTCTCAACAATATCGGTTGGGCGATGGAGCAGTACGTCGGCGCCGGGAAGCGCGCGAATGGATGCCGTATAGCGGCGGGGGTTCGGGCGCGACACCCGCAACCCGGCGCTTTCGAGAAAGGCAATCGTTCCATCGTACAGGCTACCCTTCGATGGTATGGCAAAACGAAGCGTCATCACTGGTGAACATCCTGTGCCATTCGACGCAACAGCGTCACAATTCGACTGAGACCAAGAACTGCCAGCGCTCCAATAAGCAGTGCGCCAATCGCACCGATCTCAATGCGCACGACTGACGCGAGGACGCCAATTACAAACGCCAGACCAGAAACAGACAGTAAACGCACAGCGTGGGTGCGTCGGAGCGTCTGTTCGTCGATAACACGATCTGCCCATATCAAACGCCACTCCAGATCGTCGAGGTTCCAGGCAAGCAGCGTCATCACCAGCCCGGCGAGCGCAACGAATGGCGCAACCTGAACAAACGTCGCACCAACAGCAACGATGATCATCCCTGGCAGCGCGACCACACGAGCCCAGCGTCGCTGCAGGGTGACCCCTGCAACCCATATACCGCCAAGCGTTGCCGGCGCCAGCGCAAAGAGCATCTCACCGACCGCGATCAGTCCGCCGGACAGACACGCCGCTGCCAGCCCAATCGCACCAACCGTCATCCACACACTACCGGTATGAGAAACGTGCATCTGGAGATACCTGCACTTCAGCCTGCTCGCACTACGAGACGTCATCCAGATCAATACCCAGCGCACGCAAACGTTCCGCCAGATGTGCAGCGCGCATCTCCGCTTCCGCCCGCGCCGCGGCTTCCTGTTGCGCCCGCGCCTCCGCTTCCGCCCGCGCCGCGGCTTCCTGTTGCGCCCGCGCCTCCGCTTCCGCCCGCGCCGCGGCTTCCTGCGCCGCTCGCGCCTCCGCTTCCGCCCGCGCCGCGGCTTCCTGCGCCGCTCGCGCCTCCGCTTCCGCCCGCGCCGCGGCTTCCTGCGCCGCTCGCTCGGCTTCCTGTTGTGCGCGCGCCTCCGCCTCCGCCGCCTGCCGCACGACCGTCACGTAGTCGCCAATCTCTCCACCCTGCTCGTCGTAGCACACCACGTGGTCGTCTTGCACCCCCAGCCAGATGTCCGCAATCGCCAGATGCACTCGCCCCCGCGCGTCCGCCGCGCGCAGCCGATACTCCCCCGCCTCCAGCCGGTAGTCCAGCAGGCGCATCCCGCGCGTCCGGCTTCGCCCCAGGTCGTCCACAATCACATACTGCGCCACTCCCGCCCGCGCATAGTGCTCCACCTTGATCTCCAGGTCATTCACGCGCGTCTCCGGCGATGTAATTTCGATGATCAGCGCCGGTCGCGCCCCTTCCACCGCCACCTCGAACGTGCTCCAGTTCTGACGCTCGCGCATGCCCGGAATCACCATCACGTCCGGCCCGTGCGCGCGCAGGTCGGCAATATCCCACGCGATGCGCACATCGCTGAGCACGATGGCAATGCCGGCGGGTTCGAGACGCGCGCGCAGCACGGCGGTGAGGTACATCCGGTCGGTTTCGTGACGGTCGCTGTGCACGATGAAATCTCCCACTTCGGGGTGCAGGACATCTTCCAGCGTCAGCGGCACCTGTTCCAGATGGTGCGGGTTCTCCGGGGTCGGGCGCGGCGCCAGGCGCCAGCCGTAGCGAAACGGGTCCTCGGCTGGCGCTGGCGGCGTCGGGATGGGATGGGTGATGGTCATCGGCAACCCTCCTCTGAGCCGTTCACGACTGACCGCGCAGGCGCTGCAGTTCGGCTTCGATGGCGCGCAGGCGCGCCTCCATTTCCGCCCGCGCCGCGGCTTCCTGGCAGATGTGTACTCCAACGTTCTGACGCGCCTGATCCGACTCGTCAAATGTCAGGAAGTGAATGGTCGCTCAGGCTGAACAGATCCATCTTTCTACCTGCCACACGACGTAACAGGTTGAGTATAGCACAAAATTGCGATGATATCAGCGCCGAATGTGCGCCAGCGCCTGCGCCAGCGGAATATCAACGTTCCAATCGACGATGCGCACGCCCGCCATCAGCAGACGCTGCAGCAACGCCTGACGTTCGACGCGCGCGATCCGCGCCGCCAGATTCGCACCAGGACCGAGGATGTTCGCCTCGAACGCTACCGGATCGGGACTGATGATCAGCACTTCGTATCCGTGTGCGCGCATATGAAGAATTGGCGGAGCGTCATCAGGTTGCAGAGGGCTGACCAACACGATCTGGGAACGCGCCGGAAACAGGCGCGTCGGAATATCCGCCAGACTTGCAAGAGCAGCGCGGTCGCCAGTACGCGCCTGCGCCAGCGCACGCAATACCTTTTCACGCTGGATTTTGCCATAGCCGGGAAATGTCCACTCGATGGCGTGACCATAGATCAACAACCCAACCCGGTTCCCCTGACTGATGAGCGCGTCCGACAGCGCTGCGGCGGCCTGCACGCTGTACTCGAACAGGGTGTGATGGTTTCCCTGCACATCGCTCCCGCGCCGCGCATCGAGAATGATGCCGATATCGGCAACGCGCTCCTGTTCGAACTCGTTGACGTACAACGAACCGGGAAAGCGGGCAGTAGCGCGGTTGTTAATCCAGCGAACCGGGTCGCCTGCCTGATACTCGCGTACACCGAAGAATTCGATGCCTGCCCCGCCCTGCCGTGCTGGAATGGTTCCTGAAAAGATACGCGTGCGTCGCGGACGAATACCGAGGCGGGTCAGACGTACAACCTCTGGCATGATCAGAAAGTTGCCCGGCGCCGCCACAGCGACCGTGCGACGACTCAGCCCCAGGCGATCGCTCACCGTCGCCTGCACGCCGTTGAAATGATAAAAACCGCGCATACCGCGCACGGTATACGTAATGGTCACCGTTGCGCCAGGCGCCAGCATGGTCATGCAGGTCGGTTGACCGCCGGTCAGCTCCAGTCCGGCAGGAACTGCATCTTCGATCTCAACCGGCGCCGGGCGCGATCCATGGTTTGTGACAGTAACGCACACATCGACCACTGCTCCTGGTAGCGCACGCTCTGCACTCAAAGTGCGCGTCGCCTGCAACTGCGGATCGTCGGGGGTATCGAGCAGCGCTGCGCCGGCAAAGATCGCCGGAGGAATGGCAAGGACAATGAGGGCGCCATTGAGTGTAGCCAGACCCAGCAGCGCCAGACCGAACGCCAGCGCGCTGAGCCCGATCAGAGTACGGTTGTCGGACAGGGCAGTCATCGCATAACCGGCGCAGGAGTCGCATGGAGCGCCGATGCCAGAATCTCATCGGCGGCGCGGCGCTGCATCCAGAGATCCGGTGTCAGAATGAGCCGGTGCGCCAGCGCCGGGCGCACGAAGACCTTAACATCGTCGGGGATGACGAAATCGCGACCATCGAGCGCTGCGCGCACGCGCGCCAGTTTGAGCAGCGCCAGCGACCCGCGCGGACTCGCGCCGACCGCCACGCGCGCATCGGTGCGGGTGGCAGCAACCAGCCGCACGATATAGTCCTCGATGTCGGCATCGACATACACATCTTCGATAGCGTTGCGCATTGCCAGGAGTTCTGCCGCATCGGTCACCTGCTCGATGACCACATCATCGCTGCGGCGCTCCCGCCGGCGGCGCAGGATTTCGCGCTCTTCCTCCAGCGAGGGATAACCGATTGAGAGTTTCATCAAAAAGCGATCGAGTTGCGCCTCGGGAAGCGGAAATGTCCCCTCGTACTCGATCGGATTCTGGGTTGCCAGCACCAGGAACGGCTCCGGCAGCGGCATCGTTTCGCCCTCGAGGGTCACCTGGCGTTCCTGCATGGCTTCAAGCAGCGCCGATTGTGTCTTGGGCGACGCCCGGTTGATCTCGTCAGCAAGCACAACATTGGCGAAAATCGGTCCGCGCCGCAACTCAAAGCGCTCTGCGGCGCGATTGTAGACGTACCCGCCAGTAATATCGCCGGGCAACAGATCGGGCGTGAACTGGATGCGGCGAAAATCGAGACCGAGCGCAGCCGCAAAACTGCGCGCAATGAGCGTTTTTGCCAGCCCGGGGTAATCTTCGAGCAATACGTGCCCGCCAGCCAGCGTTGCCGCCATGATCTGATCGAGCACAGCCCGCTTCCCGACGATCACCCGTTCAACCTGCGCGATCACACGCTGCCCGAGAGCAGCGACATCCGTGTAGTTACCTGACATAGATCTCACACATCGTCACTGACTGCGCACAAGACGCTCGACAGCAACAATCACCTGTTCCAGATCGACATCGAGTGGTGAAGGTTCATCCCGCTGCAGCAGCGTGCGATGGCGCGGTCGATACGAGTCGGCGCCGGCGCAAAGAAACGCAGCAATATGCTGAGGCGCGTCGATAGCGCCGGAGGCAATGCGCTGTCGGGCGATGCGCAACTCGATACGCTCACGTGCGGCGATCGTTTCCGCCAGCAACAGCATCAGGCGCTGCGCCATACGCCAGCGCGAATACTCATGCCGTTGCGCCAGCGTCACCAGCCGCAGCCATTCATAGACGCGTCCACGCAGCGCAGTATCGGTACTGTGGCGAACCTCTCGCCGCTGTCCGCCCCAAATGCTTACCAGGGCGACGACGCTCGCCGCCAGCACAAACGCGAGCCAGATCATCCCCTGCGGGATGCTTTCGAAGATTCGTATCGCTCCCCAGATCATATACAGCAGCGGCGTAATCAGCGTATCTTCGAGCAGGCCGCGAATGCCCAGCGCGATGATCTCAACCATCGCTGCCAGCGCCAGGATCATGATCAGACGTTGCCGCCACATGCCATCTCCGCGTTACAGCCGACCATTGTGCGAATGATACGCTTCGACGATTCCCCGCAGGCACGCCTCCGCTTCTCGCGCTTCACGCGGACCAGGCGCGCGCGGGCTATAGCGCACCGTCTCGAACAGTCGCGTCAGACGACGAATATCGGTCGCGGCGAGACCGGTGCGTGCCAGATGTTGCTCGAATTCGCGCGCTGTCATATCGGGCTCGCGCACAATGCCGCGTTCCGTGCGCAGAATACGCACCATCTCGGCATAGCAGCGCGTAACCGCGTCGCGCACATCGACGCCGGCCTCCAGGTCGCGCAGGGCAGCCTGCGCGCTGGCGGCAATATCATCGCCAATGTTCACGGTTGCCCGTTTTGGGAAGCGTCGCACCATCCACCACACTGCCAGCACCATACCCGCTGCAATCGTCAGGCTGATGAGGGTCACCAGCCACGCCGGCGGATTGGTCACGAGATCGGGCGGAAGAACGACATCTGGCATTTCAGACGCCTGATTGGGCGCGCCAGCCGCCTGACCTGGAGCGCTGCGCGGTTCGAAGAGCGGCGGTCGCAGGTTCGCCATGAGCAGGTAGACCGTCAGCATCACGAGGAGGTATATCGGCAGGTTGCGCATCAGCCAGCGCCGAAAATCGCGCGAGAAAAGCGTCATGACAACAACGAACGCGCCCAGCGCAAGCACGACCATCCCCATCCATTCCATGCTGACAAAACCGCCAGGAGTGGATGGACGCTCCAATGCAGGCATGGTAAACAGGTCATACGGGAACGGTTTGCCCGCATCCAGACGCACCGACGGCAGCGCAGCCGCCAGCAGCGTCAGCGCACCCAGCGTAACGATCAGCCATCCTGCCAGACGCCATCGCATCCGTTGCGACATGCATCACTCCTCCGCCTGCGGAATATCGCTCAGTGCAATGCGATACTCCTTATGGCGTTCCAGATCGCGCCAGACGATGCAGCGTTGCGCCCATTCGTCCGCGCCGGCAACCACGACAAACCGCACCCCACGACGCGCGGCATCACGCAGATTGCCACTCATGCCCCGCATCCGCACATCGGTCATCGCTGTATACCCGCGCACCCGCAGTATACGCGCCACTTCCAGAGCGTAAGGATAGCTGTCATCGTCAGGTGCGACCACCAGCGCCACGGGAGAGCGGGGAGGCGCAGCAACCGACGATGCAGCCGCCACCACTCGTTCCAGACCATACGCAAAGCCGACGGCAGGGGTCGGCTGGCGCCCGCCCAGAGCGCTCACCAGGTCGTCGTACCGTCCGCCGCCGCACAACTGCAACCCATCATCAGCATAGATCTCAAAGATCATGCCGGTGTAGTAGTGCAACCCACGCCCTAACCCAAAATCGAGCCGCACCCGATCCAGCGCCACCCCATGCGCCGCTGCCAGGCGCAGGATCGCGCGCAATTCGTCGAGACCGGTCACGGCATAGTCACGCAGCACCTCCTCCGCTGCAGCGAATGCCTCGTCTGTCCCCCCTTCGATGCGACACAGGCGATCAAGCACCTGCAACGCCTGATCGATCTGTTCGCGGGACTCGCTCCGGCGCAATTTGCGCACCAGGCGACCGACAATCGCTTCTGGCGGGCGGGTGCCGAAGCGCAGATTGACCCCAATCTCGCGCAGCGCATGCAGTAGCAACGCTTCAGCTCGTTGATCATCGATTCCGTCGAGCAATGCCGGATCGAGCGCTGGCGCCGACACATCGAGTTCGGCGCGCACCACGGATACACCCTGCTCACGCAGACGTTCGAGGCGCCATGCAAGCCTGCCCTGGGTTCGCTCGCTCAACCCAAGGGATGCAAGCAATGAGCGAATGAGTCCAATATGCCCAATCCGCACAGTAAAGCGCGTCACACCAGCAGCAACCAGACCTTCGCACGCCAGCGCCAGACACTCAGCATCAGCGCGCGGCGCTGCACCGCCAATCAACTCGACGCCGATCTGGGTGAACTGGCGATAGGTCGCGCGCTGGGGACGCTCGTTACGAAAGACCGGACCGGCATAGCGCAGGCGCAGCGGCAGCGGTTGATCCTGCATGCAACCCACGTAGGCGCGCAGTACCGACGCCGTCCATTCAGGGCGCAGCGCCAGATCGCGCCCATTGAAAGTGAACTCGTAGACTTTGCCGACCAGTTCTTCGCCGAGTTTGCGCAGATAGAGATCGCGGTGCTCGATGATCGGCAGATCGACAGGTTCATACCCCCAACCAGCAAGCACGCGCTCGATTGACGCTGCTGCCGCCGTTTGCGCCATCACCTCAGACGGCAAGACATCGCGCATGCCACGCACAGCATCGATATTCGATCCCACAGAATGGCAACTCCATCCAGAACGGACGTATGAACAAGAACGTATGCTTTATCCGATGCAACCGGCATTGTACCCGATCTGGCGAAGGGTCACAACCGAATCAACGATCAGGCAACCGGATGCGGAAGGTTGCGCCATCGCCAGGAAAACTGCTGACTTCGATCGTCCCGCCGTGGGCAGTGATGGCCATCTTACAGAACGCAAGCCCGAGCCCGGTGCTGCTCTGACGGGCGGAGCGGGTTTCGCCCATTGCACCGAACGGTTCGAAGAGCCGTTCGATCCGTTCGGGAGGGATTCCAGGACCGGTATCGGCGACTTCGATGACGGTCTGTTCCCCAATGTCCAGATACGGCTCACGCCAGACGCGCAGCGTGATCGTGGTTCCGCGGGGCGTGTGCTTGATGGCATTCGAAAGGAGGTTGAGCAGAATGCGTTTCAGCAGCCGGGCATCGGCGCGAATCACCGGCAGCTCCGGCGATACATCAAGGATCAGCGTTTTGGTCTCGTATGCCAGCCAGGCAGAGAGTTCATCAACACACTCAGCGCACAGCATGGGAAGCGACACATCGCTCAGACGCAATCGCAGACGGCCTTCATTGTACCGGATCAAATCGAGCAGATCGTCGACAAGACCCGCCAGATCGCGCCCATTGCGCAGCGCACTATCGATCAGAGATCGTTGCGACTCGTTCAGACCATCGGCGCTCAACATCTCCAGAAAGCCGATCAGGGCGGTCAGCGGGTTCTTCAGATCATGGATGAGCATCTGCGCCAGCAACGCAGTGTTGCGCTCACTCTGACGCAGCAGATCGTCGAGTTGCGCCAGCTCCTCGCGCTGACGCTGCTCACGCGCTACCGTCAGCGCCAGATGTTCCAGCGCGTCGATCTGAGCATCGGACCATCCAGCATCGCTCTGAAGCCGGGCGCGCACATCCGTCGGAATTGGCTCACCTCGCTCCAGCGTCTCAACCAGTGCACCAATTGCATCGGACAGTAATGGGCGCACCTGTTCGAAAGCCGCACGCCGTAAAAGACCGATCTGGCGCCGGCTTCGCCCATCAAAGAGCAGCGCATACGCAATCAACGCCATACCGGTGATTCCTGCCGCGTGGTACAGCCAGAATGAGACGCTGAATACCGAAGTAGTGAACAGCTGCACAAGCGCTGCTTCTCCCAATAACACAACACCCGTCAGCAACGCAAACTGGCGATAGAACGACGATTGCCGGTATAATCGACTGTAACGCCAGAGCGCAATGCCACAGGTGACGATGGTGACAGATGCCCCGGTATACAACACGACACTGCGCAACGGCGCCGCCTGGTCGGCAAACGACCAGACGATGCCGGCTACGAAGAGCATGGCGCTCAGCGCCAGATATTGCCGTACCCGCTGCCGCCAGCGCTCACGTGGCAGCGTCGGCATACCGAAGGCGCCCAGAGCAACGAAAATGCCGACCAGCGCCAGACCGATGACCGGAAATTCTGGCACTGCATCCGGCAGCGACGCATCGACAAGATTATGGAACAGAATAACCGCAGCGCCGCTCAGAACTCCCAAACCGGCTGCCAGAGCGCGCCCATCCAGAGCCTGCAGGGCGACAATAATGATCGCCAGCGCCGCGGCGACGCCTGCTGTCGCAATGGCGGCAACCAGCGAGAAGTACAGGCTCGGCGGCATCACAACCTGACAGTCAAGTTCGGGAAATGCACTTATGAAGACAAAAGCAACCGAAACGACCAGCACCACTGACATCCAGCCTGCAATGACCCACCGGGGTGTCGGTTGGTCGGAGGCGGAAACGGAGGGCGGATCAGCAGGAGTTTGAGACATGAGATTGCGTTATGATTGTTTCATTGCTGGTGTACTATGGTAGATAACGCTATGACAATACGTAGGAGTATCGATCATATAAACGACGATGTGTCGATTTTTCATGAGATCCACGAGGCGCTCCTGAACTGGTTCAACGAAGCGGCGCGCGATCTCCCGTGGCGCCGCGTCCGTGATCCGTACCGCATTCTGGTGGCAGAAGTCATGCTCCAGCAAACCCAGGTTGATCGAGTACTGCCAAAGTACGAGGCGTTTATCGAACGTTTCCCAACGCTCCAGGCACTGGCGGAAGCGCCAACTGCCGACGTCATCCGTATGTGGGCTGGTCTGGGCTACAATCGCCGGGCCGTCAATCTGCAACGCACAGTGCGTCAGGTGATCGAACAGTACGGCGGCGTCTTCCCGCATGATGTCGCCACACTGGTCACCCTGCCGGGCATCGGACCGTATACCGCCGGGGCAATCGCCTGCTTCGCTTTCGAGCAGGACGTTGCGTTTATCGATACCAACATCCGGCGGGTGATCCGGCGGGTGTTTACCGATCCGGTGGAACAGGTCGGCGAGCGCGCCCTGCTGGCGCTGGCGCACGCGGCGCTTCCAGCCGGTCGGAGTTGGGCGTGGAACCAGGCGCTGATGGAACTGGGGTCGCTCATCTGCACGGCCGATGCGCCGGCGTGCTGGCGCTGCCCGCTGCGCGATCAGTGCCGCGACTACGCTGCACGACGCACCTCCGACGAACATCTTCCAACCATACCGGTACGCAAACAGATCGCTGAACGCCGTGAACGTCCTTTCATCGGTTCGAATCGCTATTTCCGCGGGCGGGTCGTCGAGATATTGCGTTCACTTCCGCCTGGGACGTCCCTTACGTTGAACGACATGGGACCCCAGGTGCGCCCGGAGTACACACCCGACGATGAAGCATGGCTCACGGCGCTGATCCGTGGTCTGGAACGCGACGGACTGGTGGTGTGGGACGGCGCCGGGGTGCGTTTGCCCGAGTAGGGTGGTGTAGCATCTGTGCTATAATGCAGGGCTATGAGGACGGCTATTTCGATCAATCCGCGCCACGCAGCTCACGACGATCCGCAGCACGTCGAGCAGGCTGCACGCCTGCATGCCATTACGGCAGCTCTGAATGCCAGCGGCCTGCGTTCATCGCTGCTCGAAGTGACGGCACGTTCGGCGACTGAGGCGCATCTGCGCGCAGTACACACCGCGCAGATGATCGAACTGGTTCGCTGGTCGGCAACACGTCCTCGTTCGTGGATAGACCATGACACCTACACAACATCGGCGAGCTGGGATGCTGCGCTCATGGCGGCCGGTACAACGATGGCAGTTGTCGAGGCAGTCGTCAGCGGATCGGCGCGTAATGGCTTCGCGCTTGTACGACCACCCGGTCACCATGCGACACCCGCCGAGTCGATGGGGTTTTGCCTGTTCAACAATGTTGCGGTTGCGGCACGTTATGCGATCGATCACCTGGGCATCGGGCGGGTGGCCATCGTCGATTTCGATGTGCACCATGGCAATGGCACGCAGGACATCTTCTACGAGGATGATCGCGTCTTTTTCTGCTCGACGCATGCTTCGCCGCTCTACCCCGGCACCGGCGCCGAACGCGAAATTGGTTCGGGCAAAGGGCGCGGCACGACGCTGAACCTGCCGCTGCCGCACGGGGTCGGCGACGCCGGGTTTGCCCGCCTGTTCAACGAAGTCGTCATCGCGGCAATCCTCCGCTATCGCCCCGACCTGATCCTGGTCTCCGCCGGATACGATGGTCACTGGGCGGATCCGCTCGGACCGTTGACGTTGTCGGTCGCCGGGTATGCAGCGCTGACAACGCGCCTGATGGAGGCGGCAGAAGAAGTGTGTAACGGGCGCATTGTGCTGGTGCTCGAAGGCGGCTACCATGTGAGGGCGCTGGCTGCAAGCGTGATGGCGTGCCTCGAAGTGCTGGCTAACGAGAGTACTGTGGTCGATCCACTCGGACCTGCAGGCAAGCCGGAGCCGGATGTTTCGGCGCTGATTGCCCGCATGCGCCAGAATCATCCATTGCTTACCAGCCAGAGCATATCTTGAAGGTTGACGCAAAGGCGCGAAGACGCAGGATGTGGTGATGGCACAACGGTTGCGTCTTTGTGCGAGCGTATACGAGCTATTGATTATGAGTATCGCAGTCATCGACTATGGCGCCGGAAACCTGCGCAGCGTGGTGCGCGCATTGCAGCGGATTGGCGCAGCCCTTGAAGTGACCAGTCATCCGGACGTGGTGCGTGCTGCTCCCGCCGTTGTGCTGCCTGGCGTCGGAGCAACCCGCGATACGATGCAGAGCCTGGAACGCCTGAACCTCGTTGCTGCCATTCACGAGACGATCGCGCGCGGGACGCCGTTCCTCGGCATCTGTGTCGGTATGCAGGTGCTCTGCGACCAGAGCGAGGAGTTCGGTTTGCACCCCTGCCTTGGCATTGTCGGCGGCACAGTGCAGCGCCTGCCATCTCACCTGAAAGTGCCGCAGATCGGCTGGAACCAGGTGCACTATATGCCGCGCACGGCACAGCATCCGCTTTTCGCCGGAATCGATGACGGCAGCGACTTCTACTTCGTCCACTCCTACTATTGCGATCTGACCGACGAGCGCGACATCGCCGCCACAACAACGTATGGCATTGCATTTCCCAGCGCACTTATTCGCGGCAACCTGGCAGCCGTACAGTTCCATCCCGAAAAGAGCGGTCGCTACGGGCTGCAACTCCTGACCAATTTCGTCAGATGGGCGGGTGTGGCGTAATGGAAATCATTCCAGCTATCGACATCAAAGATGGTCGCTGTGTGCGCCTCTATCAGGGCGATTTCCGGCAGGTCACGGTGTATGACGACGATCCGGTTGCGGTTGCACAGCGTTGGGTCAGCGAGGGGGCACAACGTCTGCACCTTGTCGATCTGGATGGCGCGCGAATCGGAATGCCGATCCACACCGACATCATTCACGCAATCGTGCAATCTGCTGGCGTCCCCGTACAACTGGGGGGCGGGCTGCGCAACATCGAAGCCATCGAGCGTGCGCTCGAACTGGGAGTGCAACGGGTTATCGTTGGTACAGCGGCAGTCAGAGATCCCGACCTGATCGCGTATCTCGTCCAGCGGTTCGGTGATGCGATTGCCGTCGCCATCGATGCGCGCAATGGCATGGCGACAACCGCCGGATGGACGGAGACCGCCGCCATCAGCGCCGTAGACCTGCTCGAACGGATGGCAACGCTGGGAGTCCGGCGCATCATCTATACCGACATTTCGCGCGACGGCACCCTCTCCGAACCGAATGTCGCAGCAACCGGCGCCCTTGTGCGCCCCGGCGGTCCTGCGATCATCGCATCGGGCGGGATCAGCGCGATCGATCATCTGCGGCGCCTGGCAGCAGTCGGCGTCGAGGGCGCGATTGTCGGGCGCGCGCTCTACACCGGCGATCTGTCGCTGCGCGAAGCGTTTGCAGCGTTGCAATGAGGAGACTGTATGACGAACCCTGGTAAGCCAGGCGGTTCTGCCAGCAAATACGACGAAGAGCGCCTCCGCGCCGCTGAACAGTCACAGTTCGTCTATCTCCAGGGGCAGATCGACGAACTGCGGCGCCTGCTGAAAGAGCAGTCGAACAAGTACGCCTGGGCGATGGAGCAGGTCCGACGCGTTGAAGCGAGCGTCGTCCAGATCGAAGGGCTACTCGACCGCCAGCGCCAGGAAATGACCCAAACGCTCGATACCTATCGTCGCGACATCACGGCGCTGCGCAAGGAAGTGGCTGGAGCAATGGTTAAGATTGATGAAGCGCTACGCCCGATGCGCGAGATGCAGACCCAGATCCAGCAACTCGGCGAGGCGCGCCGCCAGGACCGCGACGCGATTGCGCCGGTCTTTGTGCGCCTTGATGATCTCGAGCAGCGTGTCGCTTCCTGGCTTGCACAAATCAAAGAAGCTGAAGAGCGCCATCGCTCCCTCGCCGCACGTCTCAGCGAGTTCACCGCAGCGGACGAAGCGCTGCGCGACGAGATACGCCGGCTGAGCGAGGATTTGCAGATCGAAAAGCAGAGCCTGCGTCGTCAGGCTGTTGAGGCGCAGCAACTGGTCGCCGATATTCATCCAACGCTCGAAGCGCACACCAGCCGCCTCAACCGCCTCGACGAAATCCGCCAGCATATTGACCTGTTTGCCGAACAACTGCCGCCACAGATAACCGCGCTGAACGAACGAATCAACGAGATCGCCGGCGAAATCAAGCGGGTCGAGCGCGTCTCGACCGAGCGATTCCTCATGAATCAGGAACGTGCAGAAGAGATTCGCCAGCAACAGGATGAAAAGATTGCATCGATCGAAGAGACCGAAGAGCAGCATCTGCGGCAGTTAAACGCCCGGCTCGATCGCATCGACGCCTGGTTGCGCGAACTGGAGCAGCGCCAGACCCGCACTGCCAGTCAACTCGAGCAGGTGCAGCGCGAAAGCCTCGCCTACCTCGTCGACCTGGAGCGTCGCGATGTTCGCCTGATTGAAACGCTACTGAACGCACTGCGCGCCCAGGCGGACGAAATTCACGCTGAACAGGTGGAACGCGGGCGGGCGCCGCAATAACGACCGGAAGTGGCGCTGGAGAAGCACATGTTGAAGCGTCGTATCATTCCCTGTCTGGATGTCAAAGCTGGTCGGGTGGTCAAGGGGGTCGCCTTTCTGAATCATCGCGACGCCGGTGATCCGGTCGAGCTTGCAGCAGCCTATGATGCAGGCGGCGCCGATGAACTGGTGTTCTACGACATTACTGCCAGCAGCGACGAACGCGAGATCATGGTCGATGTGGTGGAACGCACTGCGGCGCAGGTGTTCATTCCGCTGACAGTTGGCGGCGGGTTGCGCACCGTTGAGGATATGTACCGCATGCTGCGCGCCGGCGCCGACAAGGTGTCGATTAACACTGCAGCGGTGCTCAATCCACATCTGATCGAAGAAGGCGCACGGCGCTTCGGCAGCCAGTGTATTGTGCTCTCGGTCGATGCCCGGCGCGTCAGTGCACCGGGCGAACCACCGCGCTGGCAGGTGTTCACTCACACTGGACGGAACCCTCGACCAACCGGTCTCGACGCGATTGACTGGGTGCGGCGCGGTGTTGAACTGGGAGCGGGCGAAATCGTCATCAACAGTATGGATGCTGATGGAGTGGGCGGCGGATACGACCTTGATCTTCTCCGCGCCATCGCCGATGCAGTCAGTGTACCGGTCATCGCTTCCGGCGGCGCCGGCTCGCCAGAACACATGTATGCCGGTCTCGTCGAGGGGCGCGCTGATGCAGTGCTGGCTGCGTCGATCTTCCATTTTGGCGTCTATACCATTCAGGATGTCAAACAGTACCTTGCAGAACGCGGCGTACCGGTGCGGATTCCGGGGAATGTGGAACGTGGAACGTGGAACGCGCGAACGTGAAACGTGGAACGTGCGAACGTGCGAACGTGGAACGTGGAACGTGGAACGTGCGAACGTGCGAACGTGCAACGTGGAACGTGCGAACGTGCAACGTGCGAACGTGGAAAACGCGCCCGACCCTTGAGGTCTCACGTCGGTGATCGTGTTCTGCCATGTCCCCTGGCTGGCGGAATGGTCGA
>FWPU01001054.1_pt1 | contig 24560 bp, 18 predicted proteins | sample 2228361 | NCBI WGS metagenome assembly FWPU01 (sample SAMEA103939777, study PRJEB20133) | metagenome | reverse complement strand
GCCTTACTAATAAGTATACCTCGAAAACTCACAAAAAAAAAACATTATTTTAAAAAATACGGGTTTCACCTGATAGACATCAAATAGTTCTGAAAATATAATTAAAAAAAAGCCTTTGCATAAGGAAAAAGATGTGGCTTTAAAAATTTTATACAGGTTTTTATTGTGGAGGGGAATATGACAAAGAAAACAGGCTTAATTTTAGAGATATTATCTCTGTTTTTGTTCTTCGCCAGCTTTTTTGCAGCTGACCTGTTTGCAGAAGTTAAGGTTGTAATTTCTCCCGGTGAAGAGGCAAAAACAATAGTTTTAAAGGAAGATGATCCGCCAGCAAAGATTGTGCTGGAGGACATGTGGCATGACAGTTATCATTTATTGTCAGCTGTTGAGGACACCATAAAAGTTTATAAATTGGCTAAGGAATACATTATGTTAGGGGATTCAGACGGCGAATTCAGGTGGGCTTCAAAACATGTTGTATACGTCTTGGGTGGTCTCGTACCTTATCAATGGGGCGAGCGATATGAGGGCTTATGGTTGGATCCGGACGAAGTGGTTAAAAAGGCAAAGGAAGACATAGCCTTATTAAATCAGGGGGCAGAAAAATACTTTCATTTTTTAAAGTATTCTGGGCCTCAGGCGTTCTTCATAGCTGATGCACCACCAGGTGAAAAAAGAACGATAAACATAGAGGGCGTTTTGACGAGGTCGGATATAGAAAAAATGGGGGAGCTTATAAAAAAGGCGGCACAGGATCTTTTAGACACAGTAGAGCAGCTTAAGAGATAAAGAGGAGCACAATTATGAAAAGTACAGTTAGAATGATTTTTTGTTGCGTCTGCACTGTCCTGATGGTGTTTCAGCCCTTTTTTACACTCCATAGGGCTTACACTGCAGATGGCAACGTCTGCAGAGAAGAAGCTGAAAAATTGAAGACAAGACTGGAAAAAAGGCTGAAAACAAGGACACAGAGTTGCAGCAGAGTAGAAGAAATAATTCTTCAGCTTTATAAGTCTAACGATAAGATAAGAAAAGAGATAGACAGCCTGTCTAAGTATTATCAGGATGTGCTGGGCAAGCTCACAGAGGAATATTTAGCACCATTTTCTGTACTGCAGAAGGAGCATAGTGAATTAAAATACAGAGCCTATATTGACAATGTTATAGTCCCTGATGATGTAAGGGCAAGATACTACAAAGAAGGAAAGTGGGGAAAGGATGGCAGCGGAAAAGATGTAATACTTGGAATACCTGTAGAGGCAATGAGCTTTGACGATGACAATATTGCGAAGTCAGAAGAGTATTTCAAAAAGCAGGTGGAAATATTCAACAGATGGGAAGAAGAGTCAAAGAAATATAAAGAATTGGCTCAGAAAACAGTGAAAGAGTTTAACAAAAATGTTCAGGAAAAGTTAGAAACTGACATTGCCTCACTGATAAAGACACATGTTGGTATTCAGAAAAAACTTGAAGAAATTTTTTATTCCCGGGAATACGAACACTGTCTTGGCATACCAAAGGCAAGGGCGGTCACTTACAGGATTGGTGACACCGACGTTTACACGCTAAATATGGATGCCTTTGAGGCAAAAATGCAGAGGGATGTTAGTGAACTGCCGGGTATGAATATTGTCCCTCCTGATGAGAACAAGTTAAGAGAGGTGTTTAAACCTTTAGAGGCGCCCTTACCACCACCCATTCCCAAACAAATTCATTTTGTTAAAAATGGGAAAAAACTTATGAAAGATGCGGTGGAGATAAGACAGTCACAGCTATCAGCCGACAGATGGAATGTTATTTGTGATGTAACGGAAATGTTTATGTATCCAACCCAAAAGGCAAGGGATCTGGGGAAGAGCTTATTTATTGATATGCCGGTCTCAATGGTTAAACCCCTCGGCAATCTTGCTGACATAAATAAGGGCTGGGATCAGGCACTGGCAGATATGACTAAAGATTACCTGAAACTTGGTAAGGAGATGACCATAGGAACCATCGAATCACTCGCCAAAAACACCTGTGATACACTGGACGATTTGGGGAAGGTAATAAGGGATAATGGTAATGCCCTCCTTGATTCCTTTGATAACAAAGGGGTGGTGGACACCATTACAGACAGTTTTATAAAGGTTGCAGAAGGTGCAAGAAATTCACAGTCAAAGATCGGCATTCTGACTTCACTATTTATAGAACCGCCGAAAGCTGGTGCATCAGCATACGAAACAATTAATTACCTGAGTAAGACAGCCGAAGTTTTAAAAACCATAGAAGATACAAGGAAGGATATTCAGGCAACCACCAAGTGGCTTAATCAGCATGTGTGGGATAACCTTGACAGGTCTATACAGGCATACTTAGCCTTTCAAGGGGCTAAAGCAACAGCCCAGCTCGCAATCAATATCAAAAACAAAATCAACCCTCCCTATGACCCAATAGCTGAGGTAAGGAGTATAAGAGAATCTGTCTTAAAAGAAAAGACTCTTGCAGATGAGGTGTTGGCAAAGAAAAATGCCGGCGAGCCCATATCTCAAGAAGCGGTGAAGCTTGCAGAAGAGATAAAGGCAAAAGAGGTTAATAAATTAGTAGAGGAGCAGAAGAAATTAATAGAAGAGCAGAATAAGGTGGTAGAGGAACCCCAGAAGGTGGTAGAAAAACCCCAGAAGACCCCCTATGAGCCACCTAAGGTTGTTGAGAGGAATGAACCAACACTTGGCAAAGAACTTGGAAGAGGGACAATGAAAAGCACCTATGACTCAAACATACCAAATGAGGTAATACAGGAATTTAATCTGACGGGAAAACAACTTGACCTGGCTATCCAGAGACAGCAGTTGTCAGAGGCAAGGCTCACTGAAGCAGGGGTAGGTTTTGCAAAAACAAATGAGATAATAAAAACACCTGACGGAAAGGTTTTTCAGAAGGTTGAAAAGGTAGATGGGGCTTCTATTGCTGAAAACCTTATCAAAGAAAACAAATTTACTGCAGAACACAGGGCTGCCCTAAAGGAAGCTATGGACAAACTAAACAACAACAATATGATAGCAACAGACCCCAATCCGGGTAACATCTACTTTGAAAGAAACCCATCAGGCAAGCTGGAGGCAAAGTTTCTGGATAAAGACGGTATAGTTGATTTAAGAGAAGTGCTTAAAGAAAAAGGCTTGAAAGAATTAGATCTTGGGGCAGGCAGTAAATTTGACCTGCAAAACCCACAGTCAGTAGCAAGTTTACAGAAATATCTTATGGAAGGAGATCCGGTTCTGAAGGGTGATTTCATGAATAAGGCAATTGCCGATAAAATAGGAAAAGACTTGTCAACGAGCAATTTTACAAGTACAAACAATATGGTGCCAACAAGCATAGCAGGTCAGTGGAGGGGAAAAGGTATCTTTGACGATCCTCAGGTAGGTAGTCTTTCAAAACTGGAGAATGCCATAAAAGAAGCTGATTCCTATGATGTATTCCTCAAAAGCGGTGAAAAATTAATTGATGAAGCTGCCAAAAAGGCAGCCGAAGATATAAACAATACTAAAAAAGCAGTGCGGGATGCCACCAAGTTGGTGGAAGAGAAAAAATTGTCCGGCCCCGGCGATGACTGGCTGAATTTAGGTGCAGGCGAGATTAAGTTTGATTTGCCCAAAATAGACCTTGGAAATCTGCCGGCTCAATAATGGTAATTGGAGGTAGAGTATGAAAAAAAGAAAGTTTTTTGTATTGCTGGCTGCCATCTGGTTCTGCATATTGAGTGTAAAAACAGCCGCCGGGCAGAAGATAGAAAACCAATTGGAAGAACTGAGGCGATGGGCAGTCACAACTTTTATAAACGAGAACACATCTATGTTTGATAAGGCGACAGATTCTTTAAGGCAGAAACTGACGAATTTAGGCTGTCCGGTTACTTTTAAAGATTCAATAAACCTTCCTGCCCCAAAAAATATAACCGTTACTGTGGAGCGAAAGATTGACTTAAATATTAAAAATAGCCTTGGAGTAAATGATATAAATGATATTTTGAGTCTGGCTTTTATGATACCACTAAATCAACCAGATCAAAAAATACATTATTTACAGTCAGTTTTACCTGTAGATGGATTAACTGCCGATGCCCTTGATTTAGCAAGAGGGTTCAGACTAAAAATGTTGGGTACTTATGGTTCTGAGGATTATTACGCGGGACAAAAGGGGGGTAAACCTAAAATTATAGAAAACGCTGAAGAACTCCTGGTGTATATGCCCGGAATAGAAGTTGAAATCATAGGAGATGATTTTCCACCAGACCTGTTTTACAAAAAAGGATACTATGTGTTTGCAAATACTTTAACTTTAAATCGAGGCGAATATGGCAGATATAGAGCATCCTTTCGGCTAAAAAGTGGTAATGTTACGTGGGATGCAACCAACAAACTGTTTAATTTCATAGGTTTAAGCGGGCTTTCCATATCTGACAAAGGAAGAGAGGTACATGAGGACTTCTTTTTTACAAGCGGCATCAACAAAATACGACTCCAAAGTAGGCTTGAAGATATAAGACCTATCATAACACATGGCAAAGAGGAAATAATGTTAGATTATCCCCCCATAAAGTCGACTAAACTTGCCTATAAGACCTATGGTAACAACATTACTGGTTTCGACCTTAAAGAAATAGGAGAAGCAAGGGTTGAGGTAAGCCTTGCAGTGCCAGGTGGCAAGGCGTTGTCAGCAACCTACAGGGCAAATATGGCAAGACTTTCTTTGAAAACCGATACAGATTCTGCAGGCACAATTTCAACCGGGAAATATTATACTTCAAAATTAGAGGTGGAAGGTCCTGTTGATATGAAAAAATACAACATTAAAATCCATCCTGATCTCGCCGAGTTCAGCCGGCTCTTTGATGTGTCCTCTTCGCAGGATATTGTAAACATAAATAAGAATGAACAGTCCTTTAAGATAAAACTTGCCAAAAATTTAGATGTAAAAGAGTTGTTAAAAAATTGGGGGAAATTTGCTCTTTACGTTTCAACCCAACTAATTAATAATGATAAAAAAGAACATTATGAATTTTCAGAAAAATATGTACTCAGACCAACCATAAGTGATTTGACCCTAAAGACAGGGAACGATGTTTTAGACATTTTTCTTACAGGCGGCACAAGTTCAAATACATCGTTGACTGCTGATGTTAAGTTTGCCGATGACATATCATTAAAGGACATCCCTGTTAATGATATGCCATTTGTGACGCTGCAGCAGGATTCAAGCGATAAACTGGTTATAAGCAAGGGTGGGGTTCTGTCAGCAAGACAGGACGCTGTTGTTGGGGTTTCAAAGGTTAGGGCACTGATAAAAGAGTCAGGAGATGTAGCCACAGGGGGCAACGATATAACGTCCAATGAACTGAATGTAACAATAAATAAGCCTTACCTTATTTATCTGGCTGACAAAACAATTTTAAGTGTAGAAGGGCCTGCAGATATGACTAAATATTCAGCTCTCTGGAGGACAGCTGATGGCAGGAATCAGCAGACAAGTTTCAGCAATGTGGCCGGCGGCTTCAGAGCGGAGATTGATAGTCCCAACATCCAGTTAGTGACAATAGTTCAGGGCAACAAAGAGATAGCGGTTATAAAACCTGAGAAAAGCAACATGTTAAATGCAGTTATAGACATCTATGCCCCCACCTATTTTGTGCCGAATGAAAAATATACAATGTATGCAGTTATCAAAAATATTCCCGAAGAACTGGTTTCTAAATCCTATTGCATATGGGACATTGAGCCCGGATACTCATCAGTCATTGATAAAAACACCTTTGTCATAAAAACACAAAACGGATATGTATGTGAAACATCTGTAATGTTTTTTGGCGATAACAACAAAATGCCAAATAGGTATCCGAAAATAACGGTTGATGTATATATGAAAACACAGGATATCAGTAAATGAGTTTTTATCTGGAGGCATATTATGATCAGCAATAAGCTTTTGAAAATACTGGCGACATGTGTTCTAACGCTGGCGGTCAACAACCTTGTTTTTGGTGATGTGTTACTCGGCAGTCGCAGTCTTAACAATATACAGCTTGTTGACCCGGCCAGGACACGTATGCCCTATAACCCGAATCTCACTGTCTATCAGCAGGCGGAGCTTCCAAAACAAAAAAAGATTGTGGCTGTAGAGATTATACAGGTGATCCCTAAAGCAGGTAATAATCCATTAAATCCCATTGACCCCATAAAAAACAAAACTCTGCCGGGCGGACAGGTGGTTTATCAGGCTGTAGACGATAGCACTCCACCGCCACCGCCACCGCCACCTTCCAATATCGCCACTGTCACATTCCATTCAACGCCACCAGGCGCAACCATATACTTTGAACGCGTTGGTAATAATGTGGGGATAACTCCGAAAACCATTACAGTGACAAATCCAGTTACCACGCCAAATGCCTATTGGTATAAGCTTGAATATCCAGGTTATGTTCCCTATGAAGGTTCAGGGACAAATGCACTGACTTTAAAACCGGGTGATAACATAGTGGTTAATGTTACCTTGCAGTCTCCCTACTTTACACCTTCACGAAGTTCCACTTATTTTGCCAGTGATTTAGCTAATTTTACATTAAATACAGTGTCCCGCACTGTCTCCCTTTCACCTGGATCAAATAGCGGTGCAACGGCTGAAGTTTCGGTGTCGAAAAGTAGTTCTACTAACTATATAGTAACAATAAAGACTTTAAATGGCTGGAAAGTTAAGAAGGAAGATGCTTACGGGTATAACTGGCAGAATGATACTACTATTCAATTTCTTGCGTTCAATGGGGTGATAAGTAGTCAATACGTCAGACTTATCAGTCCGGGAAATCAGGTTATTCACATAAATTTCAGTGTGACCATGAGTTCCAATCTGCTGCAGTTATTTGATGTTTATGAAGTTTTTAATTAAAAAGGTTTACGGAGGGCAGATGCTATGGTGAACAGTTTCTATAGAAAAGCTGTTATCCTTTTTCTGATAATTATTATACTAATTCTGTTTCGTTTTCCTGTCTTTGCACAGGAGTTTCGTGGTTTTAATCCAATCCCTACCCCCGGTGTTATTGGTGGAGAGGTTGTTAAAGAAGTTGTGCCTGTCAGTCAGGAAAAGGTTAACAGCTTAACTGAGGATATAATAAAATCCTGGGGTAGTGAGGATTTGAAAAAATTTATATCAGAAGACTTTTATGATAAACAGAGACTGGTTGATTCATTTAGTGACAAAGTGCCAAGAGATGCTAAGGTAAGGATTATGTCTGTTCAGGGAGGACAAACACTTAATCAGTATCAGGGGGTTAATCCTATCACCAATGCTATCCAGATAATAAGCACAGTGTCTGTTACCGCCACCACACAGATAGAGTTTAACGACATGCAAAAGGGGTTTAGGCGTCTGGAAGGTACAAATGAGTATATACTAAGAATAACCGAAGAGGTGGAGAAATGAAAGAAAGAACTTTTGCCATACTGATGTTATGTGCATTATTCTATCTGTTGCCTCCGGAGATCGCCTCTGTTTATGCTCAGGATAAAGAGTCGGATAGTCAGGACAGTTTTTACTCAAAACTGCAGATTACAGGTCAAAATACCATGCGTTTTGATTATTTCAACACTCACGGAGACAAATCGGCAACTCCTTATAGATTTGGCGGGGGGCACTTTTACGATGATATACAACTCAATTTTTCCAGACAGACAGAGCCTTTTGATTCCTGGAGAGCTCAGGTCTATGCTTTATATAACAATTCCGAATACCGCAGAACAGAGGATGGTGTGTTTCTGGAAAGAATCAATATTTTCAGGGAGAAAGGCTCTGCCTATATGCCATACAGGTTTGAGGCTGGCGATATTTATGGGTTTTTTAGTTTGAGGACATTGCAGAGGTCTTTGAAAGGGGTGCAGTTTGAACTTCAGCCATCAAACAGGAGAGACACAAAACAGTCAGTAATGCTGGTGGCAGGGACAAACCAACCATCATGGGACGATTTCTCTAAAAGGGAAAGTTACACCGCAGGTGTATCTTATCTTATATTAAACAAGAGTCTCGGAAGATACAGTTTTAATGCAGTTTCAAACAACGTAAAAGCAAACCAGCCTTCAGCCACTAACGACAGAGCAAACTATGTTTATAGTCTGGCAGGTGAACAGAATATAAGAGTGGCCGGCAATGATATCAAATTTGAAGAGGAGATAGGTTACTTTACAGGCAAAAATATCTCAAATCCTGATACTGAAGCAGATGACACTGGCATATATCTACAGATGACAGGCAGGGCGAACTATCCTGTTAACTATAGGGTTAGATACGAAAGATATGGCAAAGATTTTAAACCGGAATCTGCCTCTGTAGCTTCTGACAGGCAAAGTGTTGAGGGACATCTCGGATATAACTTTGAATCAGGGTTGTCTCTGAGAGGGCGAATACAGCATTTCAAAGATCAGATGGAAAGTGTCAACCCTGTTGATACCGTTACCTATGGGGTTAATCTGTCAGGACCTGTATTTGCAAGTCTCGTAAAAAATATGAATGCAAGTGTAGATGCTTTTACACAGACGGTAAGCAACAAAGATAAAACCACCGACTATGTAAATCAAAATATAAATGTCAACATAAACACACCTATAATTGAAAGGCTTACAGCTAACCTTGGAGTTAATTATCAGAAAACAGATAACAAAGTGGCAAACTCTTCCGATTCTTCCACTACACAGCTAAATCTAAATACTGTATATCAGATACAGGGTGAAATATTGAAGGGCAGTGTTGGACCGGGTGTGGTTTACAGAACCATGAGCAATAATGGCGGCAAGGATATCCTGCCAACGGTTTTTCTAAGCTTAAATTATGCCAGACATTCATTAGCCTATAATTTATCTTACAATAAGCTGGACAGAAACACCCCAACAGCCGACATGAAAAATCTTAGTAATAATTTGAGCTATAGATATACGGCAGAGAAAAACATAGTGGGACTGGAACTCAACAGTGAATACAGAAATCCTACTTCCGGCGGCTCAACAACGGCATATAAGGTTGGACTGTTCTGGACACACAACTTTGATAAACCAGCAGCCAAACCAAAAGAAGAAACTAAACTTGCTATGGCACCACCTTCTGTTGGTTTAGTCACTTTTGATATAACAGAAATTCTGCCCGGTATTGACGTTTATGTAGCCAGAGAGAAACTTTATACTGCAGGAATAAGAGGGTATTTCGAACAGGACGGTATATTAGTTTATGAAAAAAGGATTTTTGAGGATATAAATCAGAGACAGAGGCTTGCGCTGGTTTATGACAGAGATAACGGAAAAGTCAAAAAAACTGCAGTGATTGTTAACCTGAAAGATGTGGGCAATCAGGAAGACCTTATGCAAACATTTGAGCAGGTTAAAAACATTATGCTTACAAAATATGGAAGACCATCTAACTTTTATGAACAGGGGACAATCGACCAGAATGTTTTTCAAAACATTGGAAACGGTTCTCTTATAAGGCTTTACGAATGGAAGAAAAAGGAAGGTACTGTCCGACTTGGAATGCCAAGAAGGTTAGATGGTGAGGTCAGAATAGAGATTCAGTTTGCCAGAGATTTTCCGAGCATAAACGACACTCTATGGAGTATTGAAGAGATAAAGTGATAATGTGGCTTTTTAAGTGTCAGATTTTTTAAAAAGATAAAAGCACATGGTTTGGTAGAGGTCAGGTCTTGAAAAGTCCATATTTACTGAATATTTTTTTCAATTAGGGTCTCCAAATCTTTTCCACCCTCCTTTTTAACATCTGCTGTCCTATTATTCTCCCCATACTGGTCAATATGTCTATACCTATCTGACCCAACAAAAATAAAAAACCTTGACAATAACCCATATTTTCAAGGTATAATTACTTTTTACAATATGGGCTCATAGCTCAGCTTGGTAGAGCCACCGGCTCATAACCGGTCGGTCCCTGGTTCGAATCCAGGTGAGCCCATTTTTTTCAAGGAGGCTTAAGATTATCTCTTATCATTCTGTCTTTGATGAATCTGATGTTTGCCATAGTGAAAATATGAGGAAAGCTGTAGCTATAAAAAATGCCCCTTCTGGGGCATTTTTTTTTGACAAACACAATGGAGATTAAGGCTAAGGATATTTTTCAGGTTATTAACGGTTTTGCTCCCTTCATTCTTCAGGAGGAATGGGATAACTCAGGACTGCAGGTAGGCTCTTTATATTCAAATGTGAAAAGAGTGATGCTTACTCTTGATGTAACAATGGAAGCGGCGAAAAAGGCAGCAGAAAATAAAATAGATTTGATAATCTCTCACCACCCCTTGATTTTTAAACCTGTTAAATGTATAGATCTGTCTGACGAAACGTTGTCTCTGCTGATAAAAAATGATGTAACCGTAATATCAGCTCACACATCGCTTGATATTGTAAATAACGGTGTAAGTTTTGCACTTGCTGAGGCATTAAATCTTGCGGAACGTAAGATTTTAAGCCCCAAAAAGGAGTCTGTCTATTACAAGCTTTTCTTTAATCTGCCCGTCGGATATGAAGGAAAGATTTTAAAGGAGTTATTTGAAGAAGGGGTTGGTGAGTACAATCTTTATTATGACTGTGCCTTTGAATCCTTTGGTGAAGGACGTTTTAAAGAAAAGTCCGGTGCCGAACCTTTTATAAAATCAGATGGTGTTTATAAGGAAGCCAGATTAGAACTGATAGTACGAAAGGATAAAGTTACAGGGGTTGTTGAAAGGCTGAGACGTTGTCATCCTTACAATGAGGTTGCTTTTGATGTGTTCAAAGAGGCTGTTAATCCTGTGAATTTAGGTTACGGTTGTATTGGTGAATTTAAGAAGGCGAAAAAGCTGTCTCAGTTTATCAACCATTGCAAGGAGATTCTGGGCATAGACAGGGTGCGTTATATGGGTGATTTGAACGCAAGGGTCAGAAAGGTTGCGGTTTGTGGTGGGTCAGGCGCCTCATTTATTACTGATGCTATAAGGGCTGGTGCAGATGTTTATGTGACGGGTGACCTTAAGTATCATGAGCTTCTTGAGAATAAGCACAAAATCAGCTTTGTTGATGTGGGACACAGGGCTTCAGAACTGCCCGTTTTGAAAAAAATGGAAGGTTTGTTAAAAGAAAAATTTAAATCGCTTGAAACATATATTTTTGTTGAACATAAGGACTTTTTTGGTTACTACTAAAAGGTTAAGGAGGAGGCTACATTGGAAAAGAACATAAAAATTTTGTGGGATTTGCAGCAGATAGACCTTAAGTTACTTGATATTGAGAAAAGGATTAATGAGATTCCCAACAAGAAAAGGTCACTGGAAGAAAAGTTAAGGCTTCTTAATGAGGAAAAAAATTTTAAGGAAGACTGCAGAAACAAACTGATACAGGAAAAGGAGAGGCGGGAAAAGGAGATTGAACAGGAAAGCGAAAAAATAAAAATGGTTGAGTCCCGTTTGTCTCATATCAGGAACCAGAAAGACTATCTTGAAATGAGAAAAAAGATAGAACTTGCTAAAAAGTCAAATAAATTAAGAGAAGATGAGTTGTTGAAAAAAATGGAAGAGATAGAACAGCAAAACAAAATGTTAGAAGAGTATATGATCAGTTATAACGAAGAAAAGAACAGAATAGAGGAAGCCTTAATGGTTTTTGATAATGAATTGAAGGAACTACTGGCACAGAAGGATGAAATTATGTTAAAAAGAAACGCTGTGGCTGAAGAACTGGATGCCGCTACTTTAAAAACCTATGAACATCTGAGGGCTAACTGTAGGGGTGTTGGTGTCAGCAGGGCAAGAAACGAAAGTTGTGAAGGCTGTTTTATGAATCTGCCTCCGCAGTTGTATAATATGGTTTTGAAGGGAGACAAGCTGTATCATTGTCCCTTTTGCCAGAGATATCTTATTTACATACCGGAGGAGAAGGAGTAATTTAAAATATCAGGAGCAGGGGAGACAGTCGCTCCCTTTGTGAGGGAGAGGAAAGTCCGGACTCCAGCGGAAAGGATGCTTCCTAACGGGAAGTTTCGGTGACGAAAGGAAAGTGCCACAGAAAGCAAACCGCCTCGCATTATTTGCGGGGTAAGGGTGAAAGGGTGAGGTAAGAGCTCACCGCTCTGCTGGTGACAGCAGAGGCACGGCAAACCCCATCCGGAGTAAGACCAAACAGCTTCTTTTTTCCGAGTTCCGAAAGGAAAGAAGCGGGTAGGTTGCAAGAGGGTAGCGGTGACGCTGCCCCTCAGATGAATGGCTGTCCTCGACAGAATCCGGCTTACACCCCTGCTCCTGTTTGTTTATATGGTGGTAAAAGAGTTTCTGATTAGGGCTGACGATCCTTCTTTAAGGAAAAAGCTTAAAAACTTTCCTCTGGTTTTGAAACGACAAAACCTTTTGTCTGTATTTGTTTTTAATGAGCGGCAGAAAAGGAGGCTCATTAATAAACTAAGCGGATGCTCCCCGGAAGAGTATGAACTTATGCCGCCTGAAGAAACAGTTCCACCTGGCGAAGACTTTTTTTTAGACCGAATCAGATTTTCAAACCGCAAAAAAAAGTATGGCAAAAATTTTATCTTTATTAACACCACAAGAAGTTTTGGTTTTGATCATCCCGCCACAAAACTGACACTTAACATGATTTCTTCCCACAAACAGTTTTTCAAAAACAAACGGGTTCTTGATGTGGGCTGTGGCAGCGGAATACTGTCGCTTTATATGCTGAAGAAGGGGGCTAAAAAGGCTTATGGGCTGGATATAGACCCTTTTGTGATAAAAGAGGCTGTAAAAAATGCCCGTGCAAACGGCTTCACCAAAAGGCGTTTAAAACTCCTTTTATCAGATGTTTCAAGGCTCCTGTCCTCTTTTCCGTTTATTGTGGCAAATGTGCCTTTAAATGTGCATTCATTGATTGCGGCTGATGTCATCAGGCTATTGTCAGCCAGTGGTTTTTTCATAGCGGGCGGTTTTTTTCCCACGAGAGCAGATGAACTGGTTCAACTCTACAAGGGGCTCACGTTAAAAGGGTGTGAAAAAAACGATGACTGGTCGGTGATGATTTTTCAGAAATAAAGAAAACCTTTACTTTTTTTCGGCTATATAATAAAAGATTAGTATGCCTTTTACCGGAAGACCGATTTGTGTAGAGATAGACTTGAAGGCTCTGCTTGCAAACATAAGAGCTATTAAGTCGGTTGCCTGCGGAAAAAAAATCATCGCCGTTGTCAAAGATAATGCATACGGGCATGGTGCAAAAGAGGTTGTGAAGAAAATTGATAAGCAGGCTGATTTTTTTGGTGTTGCTTCAATAGAAGAGGCTGTAGCTCTAAAAAAGATTACTGATAAGCCTTTTATTGTCTTTGGCGGATTTTTTAGGGGCGAAAAAAAATATCTGAGCGAAACCATTATCCCAACGGTTTATGACTTTGAATCGCTTGAACTTCTGTGCAATCGTGGTACCAGCTATTCAATAAATGTGGAAATAGATACAGGCATGGGCAGAACAGGCTTCCTTATGGATGAGATAGACAGGCTTGTTAAACTGCTTATAAAGAGTAAAAATATTCACCTTTATGGTTTAATGACCCATTTTGCCACTTCTGACAGTGACGAGAGATTTACCGGTATTCAGTTGAAACGGTTTTATGATGTTTACAAAAAATTCAGAAAGGCTGGGATTGAACCAGAAATCGTTCATGTTGCCAATAGTGCGGGGATTTTTTATGAGACCGAAAGTTTCATTAATGCCGTAAGACCAGGTATCATGCTTTACGGAGGATATCCTTCTGAAAAACTCAAAAAAAAGATTAATCTTGAACCTGTAATGACCTTCATCTCTCAGATTATAGCCATAAAAACTGTGCCGAAAGACACGCCGGTCAGTTATGGTTGTACCTACAGAACAAAAAGAAGGAGTTTGATTGCAACCGTTGCCTGTGGCTATGGGGACGGTTATCCAAGGTCACTTTCAAACAGGGCAGTTGTTTATATAGATGGCAAAGGGATTGCACCTGTGGTTGGCAGGGTGTGTATGGATATGTTGATGATCGATGTTACCGATCTGCCCGGCGTTGTAAAGGGTGATACAGTGGTTCTCTGGGGAAAGGGTGACAAAGCTGTCCATCCGGACAGGGTTGCTGAGCTTGCAGGAACAATATCTTATGAACTTTTTTGCAGGGTCTGTGAAAGGATTAAAAGGCGTTATAAAGGTTAAAGATGAAAAAGATTGTTGAACTCTTGGGACGATACATCATAAATTTTGTTTCCGAGGCTGGCGGAATATTTACACTGTTTCTGCAGACGGTTAGATACAGCTTTTCACGTCCTTTGAAACTGGAGCGTATTTTTTATCAGATGGAGTTTATTGGTGTTCGTTCCCTTTTTGTTGTTGTCCTTGTAAGCACCTTCACGGGAATGGTGCTTGCATTACAAACCTACACTGGGTTCAGGAGATTTGGTGCAGAAAGCATGATGGGTGCTGTGGTGGCGTTGAGCCTTTGCAGGGAGCTGGGACCTGTCCTTTCAAGCATAATGGTAACCGCAAGGGCTGGGTCGGCTATGGCGGCAGAGATAGGAACTATGAGGGTAACAGAACAGATAGACGCACTGTTTGTGATGGCTGTAAATCCAGTAAAGTATCTGGTTGTTCCCCGTGTAATCGCCTCAGTGCTTGTTTTACCCATACTCACAATAATTTCAGACTATACAGGAATTGTGGGTGGCTATCTGGTTGGGGTTAAGCTTTTAAACGTAAATGAGGGTGTTTATATTAACAGAACCATAGAGATTCTTGAATTGAGCGACATTTACAACGGGCTATTAAAATCTGCGGTTTTCGGACTTTTACTCTCTATAATTGGTTGCTACAAAGGCTACTATACACAGGGTGGGGCAAGAGGCGTGGGTAAGGCAACAACCGAAGCGGTGGTGCTTGCCTGTGTGGTTATATTCATTGCTGATTATGTGTTAACGGCATTTTTATTCTGAAGCTTGCGATATGGCAGAAAATATAATTGAGATTAAAGAGCTTTACAAAAAATTTGGTCATCAGCAGGTGCTCAACGGCGTTTCCCTTAATATTCTGAGGGGGCAGATCACCGTTATTATCGGTAGGAGCGGTGGTGGTAAGAGCGTTCTTTTAAAGCATATAATAGGATTGTTAAAACCTGACAGCGGGCAGATAATCTTTGACGGCATTGATATGGTTACCGCAGATGAAAAAACACTGCAGAATATAAGAAAACGTTTTGGGATGCTTTTTCAGGAAGGGGCACTTTTCGACTCCTTAAATCTGGAAGACAACATTGGCTTTCCCCTTTTTGAACACACAAAGATGAGTGACAAAGAAATTTATGAAAGGGTAAGAGAAGTAATGGCAATGGTGGGGCTTACAGGGGCTGAAAAAAAATTCCCTTCAGAGATTTCGGGTGGCATGAGAAAACGTGCAGGGCTTGCAAGGGCAATAATAACCAATCCGGAAGTGGTTATGTTTGACGAACCTACAAGTGGTCTTGACCCGGTAATGTCAGCCATCATAGACAATCTTATAGTGGATATTCAAAAACGCTTAAATGTTACTTGTATTGTTATCAGTCATGATATAAAATCTACCTTTAGGATTGCCCACAAGATAGCAATGCTTTATGAAGGGAAGATTATAGCGGAAGGAACACCGGAAGATATGAGAAACTATGAAAACCCCTATTTAAGGCAGTTTATAGAAGGCGACATCACAGGACCAATTACGGCGGAGAGGTGATGAATAAAAACGGTTTGTCAACCGAGTTTAAGGTAGGTATATTTGTTGTAATTGGCTGTTTTATACTCATTTTCATGTCCATGAAGGTGGGAGGCTTTAAGTTTTTCAAAGGCGTCAAAACTTACGATGTAATAACCTATTTTGATACGGTGGAAGGGCTTGACGTGGGTGGGGCGGTGCAGATTGCAGGTGTTACAGTGGGAAGAGTGAAGGATATAAAGCTTGATGGTGATAAGGCAAGAGTGGTTCTTGAAATAAACGAAGGCGTTGTGATTAAAAAAGATGCTGCAGCGTCTATAAAAACAAAAGGTGTGCTGGGAGAAAAGTTTGTGGAGATTTCCCCCGGTAATGCGGTTGAAATGATTCAGGATGGTGGAAAAATAGCCTCCTCAAAAAAGGCGATGGATCTGGACACCCTGATAGCCCATGTTGACTCTGTCATAGGAGACATAAAAGAGGTTACGGTTAATTTGAGAAAAACACTCGGCGGAGAAGAAGGGGAGGATGTGTTAAGGGGAATTTTTAATAATCTTTATGAGCTTTCTGCAAACTTAAACAGCATGGTAAAGAAAAATGACGAAGGACTTTCCAATACGGTAAAAAATCTGGAAAGGTTTTCTGCCACACTTGCCGAAAAAACACCGGAACTTTCTGAAGATCTAAAGGAACTTTCAAGAACATTAAAGGATATGATGAACGAAAACAGGGGAAATTTGAAAGACAGTCTCGCAAAGGTAAAGGAAGCCTCAGAGAAACTTGACAAGACACTTGCTTCTCTTCAGAGCGTATCTGAAAAGATTGATAAGGGTGAAGGCACCTTAGGTAAACTTATTAACGACGACTCTGCCCACGAAAATCTGAACAAGACCTTAACGGGGCTGAACAAGATGATAGCAAAAAGCGAGTCTGTCCGCACATACTTTGACTTCAGCAGTGAGTATCTGGAGAGGCTAAAAGATTCACGCTCACAGGTAAATCTTAAAATCTATCCCAAGTCTGACTATTTTTACATGATTGGCGGAGTGGATAGTCCAACGGGCAAATTCAGAAGAGAGACACAAAGGGTGACAACACCTACAGGCACCACGATTACAACAACCGAAACAGAAAAGGAAAAGACTGTGCTTATTAATGCCCAGATTGGAAAAAGGTTCCACAATGTTGAGTTCAGGGGAGGCCTTTTTGAATCAACGGGGGGTTTTGGGCTTGACTATTACGCAAAAAATGATAAATGGAAATACACGGCAGAGGTTTACAATTTTGACAGAGAGTATGCACCCCATGTAAAACTTGCGGCAAAGTATAACCTTTACAAGTATCTTTTTTTAACAGGTGGTGTTGATGATGTCATTTCAGACAGACACAGAAGAAGTGTCTTTTTAGGTGCCGGCATTAAATTTGAAGACGAAGACATTAAGTATTTACTTTCTTCTGCACCACTCCCGACGAAATAAGGCATATGGATAAAAAGGTGAATATACTGAACTATGCGACTGCATCAGGCTGAGCTGCAAAGATGGGTCCGGGTGACCTTTCAGCCTTGATGACAGACATGGAATACCAGCAGGACGAACGGGTAATCGTTGGGTACAGCGATTCTGACGATGCAGGGGCTATAAGGATAGGCACGGAACTGCTTCTTCAGACGGTTGATATTATTACGCCTATCGTGGATGACCCTTTTACCTTTGGAAAGGTTGCTGCTGCCAATGCCCTTTCAGACATTTATGCAATGGGTGGCAGCCCTGTCTCTGTGTTAAATATTGCCTGTTTTCCTGTAGACTGCCTGTCTGCAGAGATTTTAAAGGAAATACTGCGTGGTGGTAAAGAGGTGATAGAGGAGAGCGGTGCCGTCGTTGTTGGTGGACATACCGTAATTGACAGTGAAATAAAGTACGGACTTTCTGTAACAGGAGTGGCAGGCAGGAAAATTTTCTGCAACAGAATGGCAAAGCCTTCACTTGATATTATACTCACAAAGCCTCTGGGCGGAGGTGTCTTAAGCACCGCACTTAAGGGAGAATTTATTGCAGACAGCCACAAAGAAAAAATGATTAAATACATGACCAGACTGAACAAATACGCTTTGGAGGCGGTGAAGGAGCTTGACATTTTCACCATGACCGATGTTACCGGTTTTGGTCTTCTGGGTCATTTGTATGAGGTTGCAAAGGCGAGTCATATAACGGCTGTGGTGCATCAGGAAAAGGTGCCATTTATGGAGGGCTTTGAGCATTACCTTTCCTACGGGATTATACCAGCAGGTGCTTACAGAAACAGGGAGTATGTGCTGCCTCACACAGAAGGTGACACAGCCAGTATGATTAAATTCACCTCTCCTGAGACATCCGGTGGATTGCTGATTTTCTGCAGGAAAGAAGACACAGAGAGGCTGCTTGAAAATATCAGGAAAAGTGGAGATACTGAGGCGACCTGCATTGGTGAAACCATACCCTTTTCGGGCAGGGAGCTTTTTATCGCCTGATAAGAGGCAAAAAAAGTGAAACGGTGGTTCCCTGTCCTTCCCGTGATGTTAAGGCTATTCTGCCACCCATCTCTTCAATAAAGCTTTTTGTAACCGCAAGTCCGAGTCCTGTCCCGTCAGACTTTGTGGAGAAAAACAGGTCAAACACCCTGCTTTGCAACTCTTCAGGAATACCACAGCCCGTGTCTGTGACTGTTACAGTACCAAATCCATCACATTGAAAAATCTTTACAGAGATTTCACCGCCCTTAGGCATCGCCTGAATGGCATTTAGTACCACATTAACAAGCACCTGGTGAAGTTTTTCCTCGTCGGCATTTACAAAAACCTCTTCCCCCTCAAAGGTAAGTTTTATGTTTCTGAAAATCCTCTGAAAAGAAAAGTTGTCAAGCACCCTTTTTGTAAAGCCTTTAAGTTCAATCTCTTTTATTTTACTCTCTTTTGGTTTTGCGAAGCTGAGCAGACTTCTCATTATGCCCTTTATACGGGTTGCCTCTTTTATTATGGTGTCAAGGTCTTCCCTGTATTGGCTGTCTTCAGGCAGTTCCGACTTTAAATACTCCGCATGTCCTATAATGATACCGAGGGGATTATCAATTTCGTGTGACATCCCGGCAGATATTTTGCCCAGTGCAGCAAACTTTTCGTAATTAAGCATCTGATTCTGCAAAAAAAGCACTTCGTTAAGTGCTTCGTTGAGCCTTTCGTTCTGCAGCATAAGTTCCTGCTGCTTTTTTTTAAGCTCTGAAAGCATTGTCTTTAAAGCGTCGGCAAGTGCCCCGATCTCGTCTTCCAGTTCCGGTATCTCCTGCTCCATATCGCCAGCCTTAATCGCCCTTGCCTTTTCCTCCAGAATGCGAAGGGGTATGGTGATTTTCTTTGTGTAGTAGTAGGAAAGCAAGAAGGCTACAGTTACAGAAATCAGTCCCAGTATAGCGAGCAGATAGTTTATATTGGTCATCTGCTTTTCAATTGCCGGAAAATACATGATGTATTTGAAATAAAAGCTGGACAAACCCATGGTTTGTTGCGGAATAAGAAGTTCCAGACATCTTTTGCCCTCAAGCGTAACTTCTCTGAAGAGGACTCCTTCTGTTTTTTTGTAGTCATCAAGATTCAGGGGTGAAGCGGCAAGGTTTTTATAACTGAACAGGGTTCTGCCATCACTGTCAATGATGGAGATGTCAATTATCCCCTCCTTATCCCTGATGAGGTTTCCTATCTCAGCCCTTACAAGTGTGGTGTTGTTTTCCGTCCCGCCGGCACCTCTTCCGAACACGCGCATTATCTGTGGATTTAACAGTTTGAGGTGGTTTTTTGCCTCCTTTACGAGGTAACTACTCCAGAAACGTTTTTCTGTAAATGAAAGGGTAAGAAAAAGCAGTAAAATGATAAAGATTAGTAGCGAAAACTGATAATAGAGCAGTTTTTTGAAAAGTCCCTTTGGTTTAAAAAGATTCATGGCTTAATTTTAGAGAAAAAACAGCAGAAAGTAAAGAAGGGGGGCTAAAAGCCCCCTTATGAACAATGAACTGACTAAAACTCCATGGAAAGGTTAACCTGTACCCTTGCCTCTTCCGGTATGGATTTGTTATTGAAACTGGTTCTATTGGAAGACATGGCGGCAGAAACGTCAAGTCTAATGAGCCACAAATTGAGCCCCAGACCTGCGGTGTAAACCTGTTTTATGTCAGACTCGGCAAGATTTTTGTAGGCACCTACACGCAGGGCAAGGAACTTAAGGATGTCCCATTCAAGACCAACCGCCAGATTACGGCTTTTGTAATCGGGGTTCATCGTTTCGTTTTCTGTAAGGTCTATATCGGCTGCCAGTGTAAGCGTTTCAAGGGGGTTTATGGCAACGCCAGCTCTTGCCTGTGGTTTCACCTTCACCTTACCACCGGCAGGGTGATCAAATTCAGGGCTGTTCAAGTATTTGCCAACTGCGCCGAGCTTGAGCCAGTGAAAGGGCTGGAATAAAATACCTGCATCAACGGCAAAGTTTGTGCTTTCTTTTTTGTATTTGTCAAGATCATCTGCCAGATCGCCGGAGTCTTTGTTAAAAACAAGTAACTGACCCGGTGCTGCACTGAATACGGTGCCCTGAACAAACTTTACGTTAAAACCAACCGCAAGGGAGTCAGAAATGGGATGTCCGTAAGTTAGAGGCACCTCCATAAGGGCTATGCCGTTTGCTACAAGAGAGGTTTGGTTGTTCTCAATGGAGCCTGATACTGCTGATTTTGTGACAGACGCCTTTGATGCCTGAGGAAGGGGTCCACCACCCAGAGACTGAATAATCAGATCCATAGCCTTATATGCATCCTCTGGTGAAATTTTGCCGTAGGTTTTTAACTGAAGCTCTGTTTCATAAATCAATTTATCTGCTTCATAAGAAGTTAAACCAACAGATGTTGATATTAAAGCATTATGGATATTAACATATTGAGCACTACTAAAAAAGCCCTGTGGTGTGGGAGCTGTTACGGTTAAATTATTAATATATTCTTTGAGTTCTGTGGTGTTATAGTTACCACCTAACTTAACATTAACCAAATCAAGATGTGGTTTTCCATTTACTTCTGATATACCGTAAACACCTATTCCAATACGTTTAATACGGCTTGCAAGCAGTGCGTCTGCATTAACGGTGATAGCTCCCTGCTCCCTGTCAATTTTCTGGATAATGGAGAGAAGTTTTAAAGCCTCACTGTAGGCATCATCAGTAAAACTGCTTAATCCTTTTGAAATTTCGCTAACGAGATCATAGTCAATCTCACTCAACGCATCAATATTATCCGCCAGATTGTTCTCCAGTCTCACTCCTGCGCCAATCTGGGCGTTTAGTCCAAAGTCCTTGTCCTTGAACCCCCTTTTTGTCTCCCTGCCAAAGAAGCCAAATATGGCTGGATTGTAATACTGAGCCGTCACATCCATTGTTGAGGCAACACCTGCACCACCCATACCGAGCTGCCTTGCCCCTACGGGCTGAAACTCCATTGCAAAGCCTGTCGTTGTTAATAGCAATAAAAAAAACATGGAAAATAATAATTTCTTCATTTGCCCTCCTCCTTTTTTATTTTTTGTTATAACAAACAAACGTTATACATCCTCTATTCCCAACTCTTTCACTTCACCCCATCATCTCCTTCCGCCTTCTGCCTATTGGCTACTATTAACCTAACCACATCTCACACAAAAAATCAACAATCCTTATCACAAAAATTTTTTTTTGCCACCCCTTGACAAGAAAAACACGAATGTTTAATTTATTAGCACTCATAAAGCTAAAGTGCTAAAAAATAAAAAAGAAAGGAGTGAAGCCTATGAAAGTAAGACCATTGTACGACAGAGTAATCGTCAAAAGGGTGCAGGAAGAAGAAAAAACAAAAAGTGGTATCATTATTCCTGACACCGCAAAGGAAAAGCCACAGGAAGGTGAGGTTATCGCCGTTGGTCAGGGTAAAATTCTGGAAAACGGACAGAAGATCCCTCTCGATGTAAAAGTTGGCGACAGGGTGATTTTCGGGAAGTATGCCGGTAACGAAATCAAGATTGACGGTGAAGAGTATCTCATCATGAGGGAAGAAGACATTTTAGGTATTCTGGAAAAATAAATTAAAGGAGGAATGACAAGATGGCTGCAAAGATGTTAAAGTTTGGTTACGATGCAAGGGAAGCCATGATAAGAGGCGTCAATATACTTGCCGATGCCGTAAAGGTTACCCTTGGTCCTAAAGGTAGAAATGTTGTTATTGACAAATCCTTCGGCGCACCAACCATCACCAAGGATGGTGTTACCGTTGCTAAGGAAATTGAGCTTTCTGACAAATTTGAAAACATGGGAGCTCAGCTTTTAAGAGAGGTTGCAAGCAAAACCTCCGATGTGGCTGGAGACGGCACCACAACCGCAACAATTCTTGCTCAGGCAATAGTAAGGGAAGGTGCAAAACTCGTTGCTGCAGGTCATAATCCCATGGATTTGAAAAAGGGTATAGACAAAGCCGTTGAGGTGTGTGTTGAGGCACTGAAAAAATTGAGCAAACCCACAAAAGACCAGAAAGAGATTGCTCAGGTTGGCACCATATCTGCAAATAATGATGCTGAAATCGGTAAAATTATCGCTGCAGCTATGGAAAAGGTTGGTAAAGAGGGCGTTATTACCGTAGAAGAGGCAAAAGGCATGGAAACCACAATGGATGTGGTGGAAGGAATGCAGTTTGACAGAGGATACCTTTCCCCATATTTTGTGACCGATGCTGACAGAATGGAGGCTGTTCTTGAAGATGCCTATATCCTCATTTATGACAAGAAAATCAGCAACATGAAAGACCTTTTGCCCATTCTGGAGCAGATTGCAAAGACAGGTAAGCCTTTTATAATCATTGCTGAAGAGGTTGAAGGCGAAGCCCTTGCTACGCTGGTTGTAAACAAACTGAGAGGTGTTTTGCACTGCTGTGCAGTAAAGGCACCCGGTTTTGGCGACAGAAGAAAGGCAATGCTTGAAGATATTGCAATTTTAACAGGCGGTAAAGTTCTTTCCGAAGAGACAGGATTCAAGCTTGAAAACGCCTAGTTACAGGACCTTGGAAGGGCAAAGAGGGTGGTTGTTGATAAGGACAACACCACAATAATAGATGGTGCTGGCAAAAAGGAAGAGATTGAGGCAAGGGTAAAACAGATCAGAAATCAGATACAGGAAACCACCTCTGACTATGACAGGGAAAAACTTCAGGAAAGGCTTGCAAAGATGGTTGGTGGTGTAGCTGTTATAAAGGTTGGTGCAGCAACCGAAACAGAGCTTAAAGAAAAAAAGGCACGTGTGGAAGATGCCCTTCATGCAACGAGGGCTGCGGTAGAAGAAGGCATTGTGCCAGGTGGTGGTGTAGCCCTTATCAGAACACTTCCGGAACTGGAAAAACTGAAACTGGAAGGTGAAATGAGACTGGGAGCAGAAATTGTGAAAAAGGCGATTTTAGAGCCGGCAAAGCAGATTGCCCAGAACGCTGGCTATGATGGCTCTGTTGTTGTTGAGAAGATAAAGGAAGGAAAGGACGGTTTTGGATTTAATGCCGGGACGGAAGAGTATGAAGATCTGCTTAAAGCTGGTATAATTGACCCGACAAAGGTTACCCGTTGTGCCCTGCAGAATGCAGCTTCCGTAGCAAGCCTTCTCATTACAACCGAATGTATGATAACCGAAAAGCCAGAAGATAAAAAGGCTGGAATGCCAGGCGGCATGCCTCCTATGCCTGAATATTAATAAGCTTAGAAAAAGGGCTGGGTTACCCAGCCCTTTTTTTTGTCCCTAATTTTTTCCCGTCTTAAACCTCCAGACTTAACAAATATCATTGACGATTTTATGTTTTTTTGTTACATTTCAGTATTATAAAATTTGAGAGGCAAATATTGAAAGAATTAGAAGTCTTTATTCTGGATCTGGCAAAACTTTCAAAGGCTGTCAACTTCTATCCAGAAACACACCCAACCCTGCTTGCTGCTTTGAAAAAGATGGCGGATGACATCAGAGATTTTGCCAGAATTTCTGATTTTGTAATAAAAATAAACAAAGACGGTTTTGTTATTAAAGATAAAAATTTTTATCCCACTCATCCTATTTTAAAAGACCTTCTTCAAACATTATCCCTGAGACGTGTAAATAAAATTATATTTCATTCAGGTGTAACCCCTGAAGAGCTGTATAACTTTCTGAGGCTTATTAATATGGAAGTGGGCGTCATTTTTTCTGCCGGGGGGCTTGAAGCACTTATTGAAAATAGTGATATTGTAAACATAGCTCTGTCTGAAACACAGCTAAGCAAATTACTGGCAAAATCCCCGAAAGAAAGGTTTGAAGGTGAAGCAGGACATGGTGAAACGGATGTTAAAGAAGGTGAAGACTACCACCAGCTTCAGCCAGAAGATCAACAAAACAAAGTGGAGGGACTTTTGACCGGACAGGAGCTTTATAGCGAGTCTAAGCCGAAGACGCTAAAAGAGCAGTTTTCTGAAGCGGTGAACACCTTGCATCATGCGGTCAATGAAAACAATGTGGGTGACTATCTCAAAGGCTTAAAAATGGCGGGTGACTTTCTCTCCAAGGTAGACTGGGTTGAAAATAAAGAAAAGGCAATTAATTTACTTAAGTTTATTACCGATAGCATATCAGCCGGCAATGTGACGGAAGGCATTAAAAAAGAGGCAAAAAGATTTATTTATAACACGCTTAACGAAGCCCGTTTAAGGACTTTGTTAGAAATTCTTCTTAAAAACAATGACAACAACAACTTATCAGAGGGAATAAACAC
>FWPU01006148.1_pt1 | contig 24563 bp, 18 predicted proteins | sample 2228361 | NCBI WGS metagenome assembly FWPU01 (sample SAMEA103939777, study PRJEB20133) | metagenome | reverse complement strand
TGATTGGTGAGCCGGGCGTGGGCAAAACCGCCATCGTCGAGGGGCTCGCCCAGCGCATCGTCCGTGGCGACGTGCCAGAGGGATTGAAAGACAAGCGGATCGTCGCGCTTGACATGGGCGCGCTGGTCGCGGGCGCGAAGTACCGGGGCGAGTTCGAGGAGCGGCTAAAGGCAGTTCTCAAAGAGATTCAGGACGCCCAAGGTCAAATCATCCTCTTCATTGACGAGCTGCATACCGTCGTTGGAGCCGGCCGGGCCGAGGGCTCGATGGACGCAGCCAACCTTCTCAAGCCAATGCTGGCTCGCGGCGAGTTGCACTGCATCGGTGCCACCACCCTGGACGAGTACCGGAAGCACATTGAGAAGGATGCGGCGCTGGAGCGCCGGTTCCAGCCGGTCTATGTCGGGGAGCCGACTGTCGAGGACACGATCTCGATCCTCCGTGGCCTGCGCGAGCGGTATGAGGTTCACCACAAGGTCAAGATCCTGGACTCGGCGCTGGTGGCGGCGGCGGTGTTGTCGCATCGCTATATTACCGATCGCTTCCTGCCCGATAAGGCGATCGACCTCGTTGATGAGGCGGCGTCGAAGCTCCGGATGGAGATTACCTCCATGCCTGCTGAGCTCGACGAGGCTGAGCGCCGGATCATGCAGCTTGAGATCGAGCGGGAGGCGCTGCGCAAGGAGAAGGACGATGCATCCAAGCAGCGGCTGCAGGCAATCGAAGCGGATCTTGCGAACCTGAAGGAGCAGCGCGACGCGTTGCGCTCTCGGTGGGAGCAGGAGCGCCAGGCGATCCAGCGCATTTCCGAGCTACGCGATAAGGTGGACCAGACCAAGGTCGAGATCGAGCAGGCGCAGCGGCAATACGATCTGAACCGGGCCGCGGAGCTGCAATACGGGCGCCTGGTGGAGCTTGAGCGCCAGATCAAGGAGGAGGAGCGCAAGCTGGCGCAGCTTCAGGAGCGCGGCAAGTTGCTCAAGGAGGAGGTCGATCCGGAGGACATCGCCGAGGTGGTCAGCCGCTGGACCGGCATTCCGGTCAGCCGGTTGATGGAAGGCGAGATCGAGAAGCTGCTCAAGATGGAGGAGCGGCTGCACCAGCGCGTCGTTGGGCAGGATGAGGCGGTTTCAGCGGTTGCCAGCGCCATTCGCCGCGCGCGGGCTGGACTCTCCGATCCGAACCGTCCATTGGGAAGCTTCATCTTCCTCGGGCCGACTGGTGTAGGTAAGACGGAGCTGGCACGGGCGCTGGCCGAGTTCTTGTTCGACGATGAGCAGGCCATGGTCCGGCTCGACATGTCGGAGTACATGGAGAAGCACACGGTCAGCCGGTTGATTGGCGCACCGCCGGGCTATGTGGGCTATGAGGAAGGAGGCCAGCTCACCGAGGCAGTCCGGCGGCGGCCATACAGCGTGGTGCTGTTCGACGAGATCGAGAAGGCGCACCCAGATGTCTTCAATGTGCTGCTGCAAATCCTGGACGATGGACGCTTGACCGATGGACAGGGCCGGGTGGTCGACTTTCGGAATACGGTCATCATCATGACCAGCAACCTCGGCTCGACCTACATCTCCCAAGTGGGCCTCACCGATGAGGAGATGCGGGCTCGGGTGATGGAGGCGCTGCGAGCGAGCTTCCGGCCAGAGTTCCTGAACCGCGTTGACGAGGTGGTGATCTTCAAGTCCCTGACTCGCCAGCAACTCGGTCAGATCGTGGATATTCAGCTCCAGCGGGTGCAACGCCGCTTGGACGACCGGCAGATCACGCTGCTGGTCACCCCGGCAGCCAAAGAGTGGCTGGCCAATCGCGGCTACGATCCTGTGTATGGAGCCCGGCCGCTGAAGCGGCTGATTCAGAAAGAGGTGCTTGATCCGCTGTCGATGATGCTGCTGAGCGGCGAGCTTCGCGATGGCGAAGCGGTCACGGTTGATGCGATGGGTGGGAAGCTAACCTTCCACGCCAGCATGAGCCAGGCGCCGATGGTGGCCTAAGCGGTCAGCCTGCTGCCTGGAAGGCGCAGCGCTCCTGAGCCGATGAAGTCCAGCTCAGGAGCGCTGTTGCCTAATAAGCCCGCGCTCAGTGCCGTTGCGTATCCCCAGGTCCGAGCGCTCATCATGCGCCGTGGAGGCCGCTCAGTCATGGTGGCTGGGTGGTTACTATAATGACATGAGGGGCCAGGTGGCCAGGAAAAAGGAGAACGCAATGGACCTGATCGAAGGCATTGTAAAAGCGGGGCTCATGCTCGTGGTGCTAGCAGTTGTCATCGGCCTCGTCGCGGCGCTGTTCATGATTGTCTTCGGGATCGCCACCGGCATTGACGAGCGCATTCAGAGCTAGGTTAAACGCTACGCGGCTGGAAGATGGATGACCTCAGTGCCGTCGGACGTCTCCTCATCATTGTTGGCGCCATGCTGCTGATCGTCGGGTTGATCCTGGCGTTTGGCAGCCGTGTGCCGTTCCTTGGCTCGCTGGGCAAGCTTCCTGGCGACATTGTCTACCGGCGTGGAAATACGACGATCGCCATTCCCATTGTGACGTCGCTTCTTATAAGCCTCATTCTGACACTGATTTTGAACCTGATCTTCCGGCGTTGATGGCTTCCCTATGTGCCAGGTTCGCGCTGAGCGTGGCCTGGAGCTTACTTGAGCGCTATTGACGCGCACGGATCAGACGCCTACAGTTGGCTCCGGCCGTCTTCGTGCCCAACGCGAGGCGTCCACCTTTGGAGCGGATAGATCGGTTTGGACAAGGCGATCGCTGGGGATGGTGATCGCCGGTCGAGGCGGCAGTGCCGCGGAGCGAGGTCACTGATGGTTTGGCGCCTTAGTCCCGGTAGTTCCCGAGCGATGTCTCCTTGGTACCAGTTCCTGCGTGGTGGGCTCACCCTCCTGCTCGTTGCTCTGCTCGCCAGTGCCGCGGTGCTGCAGGCTCCCCGGCTGGCGACCGCACAAGGCGTAACCTCCACAACCGCAGCATTGGCCCCAGAATCCTCGTTCCTTTTCCTCCGAATAAACCTCGACACAACGTCAGCACAGTATCAGAAAGCTGCCGAATTGCTGGTACGCGCTGGCTTCGCCACGTCTGTGGAGGAACTGCTTAGCAAGCTGACGTCCTCGGCGGCGACCACGATGGGTGAGGACGTTGGTGATCTTAGCGACATCACGCCGTTCCTTGGTGGTGAGATTGGCCTCGTCATCACGAGTCTCGGCCTGCCGCAGGCAGATGGACTGAGCCAGATCGTCGGCAATCTCCCGGTGGAGACGCCGGCGGCCGAGCAGACGCCGGGATTCGCCCTGATTATTGACGCGGCTGACGATGCTGCTGCGTGGTCCAAAGCTGAGGAGTTGCTGCAACAGGAGGCCGATCAGGCTGGCTCGCAGGTTACCGAAGAGACATACGACGGCACGACCATCTCCTCCGTGCCTGGCGATGAATCAACCGGCCAGTCAGGCACTGCAATTGCTCAGGTGGACTCGTTCGTTGTGCTTTCTGACAAGCCCGAGAACATCAAAGCAATTGTCGATGTCCAATCCGGTAAGACTGGAGCTATCGCCGACGTTGACGGCTATGAGGCTGTATCCGCTGAGTTGCCAAGCGACAATCTCCTCTTCGGTTACATCAACGGAGCCACGCTGGCATCGGAGATGGAGAAGGCGCTGGCCGAATCTGGCATGGATTTGTCGATGCTCGGCGCAGAAGGTCTGAATGCGGATTCGGGTTTTGCCGTTTGGGCAGACGACCCTGGGTTGCGGATTGATTCCGTGACCATCCCAGCGCCAGGAGCCTCAGTCCCGGAGCTGACTCCATTTGAGGCGGCGCTGCCCAGCAAAGTCCCGAGCGACACGCTCTTCTTCCTCGATGGCTATAACCTCGGCGCATCCGGCATCCTTGATGGACTCTTCCTTGCCATTATCCAGGCCGCCATGGGCAGCATGGGTGGCGGCGCGGTAGCGACTCCCGAGCCGGGTATGACACCAGAAGAGTTCGCGGCTCAGCAATTCGAGCAGTTTGCTCAGGTGCTTGGTTTCAATATCAAGACCGATTTCATCGACCAGCTAGAAGGGGAATACGGCCTGGCCGTTTGGGGGCTTGGCGTCGATGAGACTGGCCAGATTTCCCCAGACAATATCGGCGTTTTGTTTACCTCTCAGGTCAAAGACGCCGCGACTCTGAACCAGGCGCTCACCACGATTTCCTTCATGGTCCAGGGAATCCTCCAGGGATCGGGAACATTGACAACCACAACGATTGGCACGGACAGGATCTGGGTGGGCACGTTTGGCGCGGAGAGTGGAACGCCGTTTACGGTCGAGTTCGGCATTGTCAATGGTCAGTTCGCTATCAGCACGAACAACGCCATCGCCATGCTCTCCACGCCTGCTGCCGACAGCCTGGCGAACAACCCAACCTACCAAGCAGCCCTGGCCGAGCTGCCCAGCGAGCACGGTTTCACAATGTACGTGGATGTCAAGCAGATAGCGACGCTGGCGGAAGCTGCCGCTGCGATGGAAATGGGCGGCGGCTTCAAGGATGCGAGTGAAAAGTGCGCCGAGTACGCCAGTCAGGAGGCGGCACAGGAGGCGTTTGATGCCGATCCTGCCACCAATTGGGAGCTTGACCAGGACTTCGATGGTCAAGCGTGCGAGGACTATTTCGTGACCGAACCGGCGCAAGCGACACCGGAGATCAGCGCTGAGCAATTGTCGAAGATCGCCGCGTTTGCCACGGTTGGATACCAGGACGGCGCGATGACAAAGACGTCATCGATCCTGCTCATTGAGGAATAGCCTCGTACTGGACGCTAAGTCACAGAAGTGAAGAGCGGGGCGGTGCGAGCAGTGCCGCCCCGCCGCCGTTCGGTTCAAACAGCGGTCAGGCGCTGGCTGTGGTACCATCCGCCAGCCGCCCGTGCGATCGCGCGGAAAGTGAGTCCCTACCTAGAGAGGAGTATGCTTTGGGAGCGATCAACGTCGATCTCTTGAAGCGCCTATGCGAAGCGCCCGGGGTTCCAGGGCGGGAGGATCAGATTCGCTCGGTGACGCTTGAAGCCCTCCGCCCGCTCGTTGACGAGGTGACCATCGACATCATGGGCAATGTGATCGGGGTAAAGCGAGGAAGCGGCGGTCCCCGGGTGATGATCGCGGCTCATATGGATGAGATTGGGTTCCTTGTCTCGCATATTGATGATCAGGGGTTCCTACGTCTCCAGCCCGTCGGTGGCTTTGATGCACGAGTGCTCGTGGCGCAACGGGTTCTGGTGCATGGGAGCAACGGAAGCGTCCTGCGTGGCGCTGTCCAGATCGCGGCAAAGCCGATTCACTTGCTTGATCCGTCCGAGATCAAAGCGGTCAAGCTTGAAGAGTTGTTTGTCGATGTAGGGTTGCCAGCCGACGAGGTCAAAGCCGCAGTCGACATTGGCGACATGGTGACGCTAGACCGGACGCTCGAACCGGTTGGCCGCTGTGTGATGAGCAAGGCGCTCGATGACCGGGTAGGCATCTTTGTGATGATCGAGGCGATCCGGGCCATGAGTGGCGGAAACGCGGAAGTGGTGGCGGTGGCAACCACGCAAGAAGAGGTCGGGCTCCGCGGCGCGCGAACATCGGCGTTTGCTGTCGAGCCGGATATCTCCATTGCGCTGGATGTCACCTTGGCGATCGATATTCCGGAAGGAAAAGCACACCAGCGTGTGACCCAGCTTGGCAAGGGCGTCGCCATCAAGATCATGGATTCGTCAAGCGTGTCTCATCCGAAGCTCGTGCGCCACTTCCGCGATGTTGCGGAGCGCAACAACATTCCCTACCAATTGGAGATTCTGCCGAGGGGTGGCACGGATGCCGGCGCAATGCAGCAAACGCGGGCCGGATCGGCAGCCATCACCCTGTCCATTCCGACGCGCTACGTGCACACCGTCAATGAGATGGCGGCCGTGGATGATATTGCGGGCGCAATCCAGTTGCTAGCGCGGTATTTAGAAGAGGCTGGCACGCGGCGGTATGGCTACGATGCGGGCTGACTGCTTGACTGTGCGGAGCCAGTAACCGAGTGCGTGCGTCAGCCGTTATAAACGGCAAAGAGACGCCCGGAAAGCAGCATGCGCTTTGCGGGTCCGCGTCCCGGCGTGGTAGCGTTGACAGCGGTGCAGAGCGCGTGAACACCAAATCGCGACGGATGACAGACCTGCTTTCGGTCAGCCGGAAATTGCCAGCCACCAAGGATGCACGAGGAGGAGCGTTCGATGTCCCACACCGACGATACGCGAACGGTCCGGCCGTCGGCCGCGGAGCAGCGAGAGCTGAACGAGCTCATCGAGACGTTCCGGCGCACGACGCCAAAGGCGACGCGCCGTGACGTCCTGCGCTGGTCAGCCATTGCTGCGGGTGCGGTGGCTACGGCTCGATTCGGCGTGGCCAGTGCCGCCCCTGCGCCGGCTCCTCGTGCGGCTAACGCACTCCAAGAGGCGGAGATCGAGAAGGATGCGACCATCGTTGTTCCGCTCGACCCATACGGCCAGCCGGTGACCTTAGATCCACACCGGACAGTTAACTGGGGGCCGTTCTGGGTAATGTTCCCGAACGTTTGGGGCGGCCTGGTTCGCTACGACGAAAACGCGAAGGTTCAGCTCGATCTCGCCGAGAGTTACACCGTCAGCGAGGATGGCAAAACCTACCAGTTCAAGATTCGTCCGGATGCCAAGTACGCGAGTGGCAACCCGGTCAAGGCCAACGATTTCATCATCTCGTGGAAACGAGCGCTCGATCCGAACCGCCTCTCTCCGATGGCCCCGTTCATGGAGCTAATTCGCGGCTACCGCAATTACGTCGCGAAGAAGAGCAAGAATCTGGGAATCCGGGCGGTCGACGACTCGACGGTGGAAATCGAGCTGTCTCGGCCGTATTCATATTTCCTGTCGTACCTTGCCGCGTTTGTCTGGAACGTGGTCGATCCAGCCGTGCTCGATGAGTTCGGTGATGATGAGTTTTACCTGCATGACGCCGGTACGGGGCCGTGGCGCGTAACCGAGTTCGACCCGGCGACCAAGATCGTGATGGAGCCGAACCCCAATCACTATGGGGGGACCTCTCCCTCGATTGTCAAGATCGAGTGGCGTCTGCTCTCCGGGCCTTCAGCGGCGAGCGAGGCGCTGAATCTCTATAAAAACGATGAAGTTGTCTCTGCGGATGTTCCGATCTCTCTGAAGGCGACGGTGGAGCGCGATCCGCAACTGTCGCAAGAGCTCCACAAGATCTCGCCGGAAGGCTCAGTTAGAGCTATCGCCATGGACTTCAAGCAAAAGCCGTTCGACGATGTCCGCGTGCGCCGCGCCTTGGCACTCGCAATAGATCGTGAGCGGTGGGCCAACGAGATCTGGGAGGGCACCTGGACACCGGCGACCTCCTTCACCCCACCCGTCTTGGAGCTTATTGCCGACTACAAACGGCCAGAGGGGCTGGGCTACGACCCTGAAGCAGCAAAGAAGCTCCTTGAGGACGCCGGCTACAAGGATGGCCAGGGCATGCCGGAGATCGTCTTCTACGAGCCGAAGGACGATCCTGAAGACGAAAAGGCGCGCTGGGCAGCTCTGCTCGATATGATCAAGGAGAACCTGGGCATCGAGATCATCCATGACACGACTCGGACCCGGGAGCAGATTCAGGCGTTGCAACAGGACAATGGCGGTCGCCAGTTCGACGTGGTCTGGTGGTGGAATCTGACAGAGACTCCCCACCTGCTGAGCGAGGTCTTCGCTTCAACCTCCCCGTACATGAAGGGCTGGTTCAACTGGAACCCTGATCTGGAGCCCGCCGGGGATTTCGATCCGGGCGCCGATTCCAAGGCGTTCGACGAGCTTGTGCAAAAGGCGGACGTCGAGCAGGACGCTGCCACACGAAACGACCTGTACCGCCAGGCAGAGGAGCTCGTTCTGAAGAACGCAGTCTGCATCCCACTCGGCTACTGGGTTCAGATGTTTGTGCAAAAACCCTGGCTTCAAGGGACCAAGCAGGGGCCGTGGACCGGGCGGCTCCCGGTCTGGTTCGACAAGAACGTGGTGGTGGTAAAGCACTAGCAAGCGTTCACGTCGGCAATTGCCGCGATCACCCCTAAGCCGCTGGGGATGGTGCAACGATCGGTGGCGGGTCCCTAGCTAGCTGAGGTTTTTGCTGCCTTGCTGCCGGCCAAGACAGCCGCGTGGTCACCGCTGATCGCGAGCGGGGTTCCTTACGCTCCTTGCCCATTCGTCTGACTCCTTACTTGACAATAATCCTGATCCTGATTAGAGGACCGTGCTAGAATCGGCCTAAAGGGGGAGATCTTGCGAGATGGGCGATCGGCCCTGAGAGGAGGGCTCTCGGTCGCGAGAGGCGCTGGGCATTCTGCGCGTGGTGATCAACCATGACTGATCAGCTTCTGCTCGACGTTCTGCTTGCCCTCATCATCGCGCTGTTCGGGCTGATCGGTTTTTGGCGCGGGGTTGCCCGCGAAGGACTGGTCACCGCTGGTGTTTTTACTGGAGCAGCAATTGCTGATTCCTGGGCGCGCCCTTGGGGTGCCGACCTTGCGCAGCTTGTCTCCATCCGCCTTGGCCTTGCCCAGCTTATCGTTGCCGGAGTAGCGTTGTTGCTTGCGACAACTATTTTGGGATACGGCAGCGGAGCGGTGCTTCACCTGCCGGTCCCAAGCCTACCGGCACGTTTGGCGGGGGCAGCGCTGGCGGCGGTGAACGGCGCGCTCGTCCTTCGTTTTGGTTTGCGGTTCATCGAGCGGTATCTCGCCGGAGCGAGCACGGACCAAGTGCTCGACGAAAGCCGCCTCTCATGGTTGTTGTTGCGCCAATGGGGATGGCTTCTGTTCGGTGCGGCGCTTGCGTTTGGCTTCATCATTCTCGTGGCTATGATGATCGGGAGAAGTGGGGAACGAGGCTTTACCGTACGGAGCCCGGCCGTGGCGTTCGCCTCCGAGCATCATGAGGCGACCACGCTGCAACGCCCCGTGCGGCTTCCCCGGCAGGCTGACGAGGGGAAGCTTGAGCCAGCGAGCCGTGGCTTCGATCGAGCCACTGGAACCTATGCCGCCGATGTACCGCACGTTCGCGAGACAATCCCGTTGCCACCGGAAAGCCACGATCTCCGCCTGAATGGTGGCCGGTCCATGCCAGCCAGTGAGTCCTGGCACACCCAATCAACGCGAGCCGGCGCACAGTCTCCGCGGTCGCGCGTAGCTGGAGACCACTGGCTCCAATGGCCGGCGCCGAATCCTGCGTCGCAGCAGACGCAGGTGAACCTAGAACGCGCCCCCGGTCACAATGACCACGTCGGTCAGCCTCAATGGCAAGCCTATGCGCCGCAAGGGCAGCCAGGCGCGGCGCACAACCCGGCAGGGGCCACGCCTAGGGTCTGCCGTATTTGCGACACAGAGCTTGGACCTACTGACAACTTCTGTCCAAACTGTGGTGCATCAGCGAAATAATCTAGATTGCTAACACCGCTTTGCTGGTCGCGCGCCGGAGCCATCCCGAGCGGAGCGAGGCATCTCACCTCGTCACGTTGCAGAGAAGATGCGCCATCCGCGTGTTCGACACTCTATGGTGAGCCAGGCTGCCCGGTGATGGCGGACGGGGAGAGCCGTGGAGAGACGCCGTCAGATGGATCAGGCGGATGAATCTTGATAGCGGTGCTTGGCAGACGCAGGCCATCGGGGACGAATGTCAATCGTGCCACCTCTCCAGCAAAGACACGAATATGCCAGAGGGGTCGGTCCAGGTGGGACGATAGGCGCTGTCGGAGCGTCTTGCTTGCGACGGTGCTGACGAGTGCCGGCGCGTCGACAAGAGCAACGGCTTCTCGCGGATCTCCTTCTTGGAGCACGAGGGCCGAAGCGGTGAGATCTCCAAGAAGACTCGCGGCGCCCGGCTCTGAGAGTGTCACAACGCGTGTGGCGTTGTGACTGACCTCCGCCGCCCAGATCGGTCGAATCGTCTCGCCGTTTGTGGAAGCCAGGACCGAGGCCGACACGGTCACGATGATGCTGCCCGATAGCCGGACCTGCTCACTCCACGTGCCGGGCTGAGATGGACCGACGATCGTGTCTGTCGCGCGAAGCACTTGCCGGTGACGGTAAGACAGATCCCGGGTGGCCTTCTCGACCACGGGAGCATCAGCCGGCAGCGGCGAGCAATACAGCACATCCACCCGGCGTAATAGGGGAGGTAGGCTCGCTGCCCAGGCATTGCCGAACGCAGTCGTGTCGTCGCCAGCGGCCAGGAGAAGCCGGGCCGGGCCATCGGTGATCAGCAGGGCGAGGTGAGAGCCGGCTCCAAGCACCGAGATCCGGGGCAGGCGTGCCTCGTGGGCGCTGATCGCGCCATACGCTCCAACAGCGCTCACCGTGCCGGCAAATGCTATGGCGGCAGTTGCCATATCCCGGCGGGACCAGCGGGGCAAAAAGCCGGCGGGCACAGCGCCATTATCCTTCAAGCGAGGCGTCGTAATACACAAGCGACACCGAGGTGCCAGGTGGTAGCCAGGCTCCAAAGTCCGCGCCGTTGTCCTGGATGCCGACGACATCGCCATCTTCGATGCCGGCCTGCTCTGGATCGATGCCCGCATCGGTCAGCACCGATCTCGGAACCGGGTAGGTATTGGCCACGGTGAACCCGAGCTCTTCCAGCTTCGCAATGGCCGCTTCCAAGGGAGCTCCTTGAATCTCGCGAGGGATTTGAACCTTATTGCCTTTACTGATCAGGAGCTTGACAGTATCGCCAGGTCGAGCCCGATCGGGTGGATCGAGGGCAGCAACCAGCCCTTCAGGCACATCAGCGGAGCCTGCTTCGCCATAGACCACGCTCAATCCGAGTGAGGTCAGCGTTTCCTCGGCGGCCTCAGGCTCGGAGCCGGTCAGATCGAGCTTTGCCAGATCGATGGAGGCAGGACCAGCGCTAAGGTAGACGAGCACGGCCGTGCCAGGCGCGACGCGCTCTCCCGGCGCCGGATCTTGGTCAGCAATCTGGCCGGGCGGCACCGAGTCTGAAGCCACGGTATCTCCAACATCGAGTACGAGGTCAAGTTGATCAAGTCTGGCCGTCGCTTCGTCCTCAGTCAGGCCCACGAGCTCCGGCACGGCCACAAGCCCGTCCGCCGATCCGCTGACGGGAACAATCGCTGGGGTTGGGGATGGCTTGGGGTTGGTGAGTTGCGTCGTGGTAGGAGTGGATTCTGGAGCTGCTGCCCCGGCAGGGACGGTGGACGGCGGCGCGTCGTCATTCAGGCCAATGCCTGGTAGCCGAGAGGACAGGCGGGCGCCGAACCAGATCAGCGCGAGCAATCCAATGATCACAGCGCCGCCAACAACCCAAGACGCGCATCCCGCTCGCGAGGAGGAAACCGGGACAGGCGCAGCATGTGTTGTTGGTGCAGCCGCCACCGTGGCAGCCGCTTGCGGACGAGCCTGCTGCGTCCCATGGACTGGCCGAGAAGCCGGTCGCGGCTGAGTCGGACGTTGAAAACTCGGAGGCGTGGCCGGTCGCTGAGGGAAGGTATGGGACGAGCCATTGAGGACAACAGTGTCTGCGGGCGCGCCGGCGTAGTCTCGCCAGTGGTCGAGAGCACGGGCGAAGTCCCCAGCAGTTGGGAACCGCTGAGTCGGGTCCTTCGCCAGTGCGCGAATGACGACATCCCCGGCCGCGCGTGGCACGCGAGGATTGACGTCTGATGGGTGCCGGGGTGGCTCGTGGAGATGTTTCATGGCTACGCCGACGGCGCTGTCAGCTTCAAACGGCAGCCGTCCCGTCAGCATCTCGTAGGCGATGACACCGAGCGAGTAGATGTCTGACGACGGCGTGGCCATCAGTCCGCTTGCTTGTTCGGGCGACAAGTAGTGAACGGTTCCGAGGCCCGTTCCTGCCTCGGTCAGCGTGGAGTCGCTCAGACCTTTGGCAATACCAAAGTCGACAACTTTGGCTAGTCCCTCAGCGTCGACCAAGATGTTCTGCGGCTTAATGTCGCGATGCACGAAGCCCCGCTCATGGGCATAATCCAGCGCTGAGGCGACTTGCTCAATCAGGATTGCAACGTCGTCAGGATGGAACGGTCCTTCCTGCTCAATGATTGTCTTCAGGGTCTCGCCGGCAATGTATTCCATCACGATGTACGGCGTACCGCCGTCTTCGCCGACATCGTAGATGTTGACGATATTCGGGTGGGAGAAGCTCGCCGCCGCTTGTGCCTCGCGCTCAAAGCGCATGCGAAATGTGGCGTCGGCAGCGTATTGAGGCCGGAGCCGCTTGATTGCGACTGGACGGTGGAGCAGGTCGTCATAGCCGAGGAAGACCTCGGCCATGCCACCCTCACCGATTTTGCGCTCGATCGTGTAGCGCCGATTGACGGTAGACCGATTCACGTCGTGGGCGCCTCCCGACTGATTCTAGGTTCGGCGCGGAATGAGCGTCAATGCGACGGATTGGGGAGCCTCCGTAACACTCCCCTTAATCAACGCACGTGCCAGTGCCCTCGTTGCGGTGTCGTCACTCGAAGCCATCTGCATATCGCATCAGCACGCCCCGAGCCGCGCGACAGATGAGCACACGGTATCCAGCACCGAGCCGCGAGCGCGTTGCAGCGCCAATCGCAACTGCACGATTGATCGAGTCCACGGCCGTATAGTGTGCTGGGCCAGCGCCGGATAGCGCCACAAACGGAGCACCCGCCTCCAGCAGAGCCACTTGCACAGCGCTGGTCTCAGGGAAGACCTGAGCGACAGCGCGCGAAAAGGCGTTGTTAAGCATCCAGGGATCCGGAGGGAGCCCTCGCCGGATCGCTGCTGCTAGGCGCTCGATGCGGTCGCCTGATGAAAAATCCTCCGGGCGCAGCATCGAGTACAAGATGGCCGTTTTCTGGCCGAGATGGCGCACGGGGGCCGCAATCACGTACCAGGTAAAGCATGGGCTCGGCAGCCGTGTCAGCACCTCCCCTCGACCCGTCGCAAGAGCCGTGCCGCCAGATAAGAAGAACGCCACGTCGCTGCCAAGCTCGGCGGCGATCTGAGCCAAGGACGCACGTGGAAGACCGGCGTTCCAAAGAGCGCACAGCGCCTGCAAACATGCCGCCGCATCACTGCTGGCTCCTCCCAAGCCGGCCGCAACTGGGATGCGCTTGCGAAGCTCGATTGCCGCTCCTGTATCGAGACGGAGCCGCTCCCTGAGCAAACGCGCCGCCGCCATGACAAGATTTCGCTCAGGGCTAAGCTCGGCAATCACGGTGTCGTTGTGGAGGCTCCGGTCTAGGGCGCTGAGGCTCAGCGATAACTCCATCGCGGGCCGAACGATCAGGCGATCAAACACGCTAACCGATTGCAGAATCGTCGCGATCTCGTGATACCCGTCTTCGCGCCGGCGGATGATTTCCAGACCCAAGTTGATCTTGGCGGGAGTGAGAACCAGCAAACTCTTCATGAGTCCAGCAACTCTGGTGCGCGTTGCGCCAGCGCCACCCATTCTTCAACCGAAAGCGTCTCGGCCCGGCGAGCCGGATCAATGCCAGCCGATTCAAACCACGCGGCGATTTCCTCCTTTGGGATGCGAAGCTCATCCGCCAGCGAATTCACAAGCTTCTTACGCTTGTGCCGAAATCCCGCGTTGACTATGCGAAAGAATTGAGCGCGCTGCTCTGGAGGCAGGGGAGGATGCTCTCGGACATCGAGCACGACCACCGCGGATTCGACGTTCGGGGGTGGTAGAAACACATCGGGAGGCACCGTGAACGCGATCCGTGGAGTGGCGAAGAACTGCGCTGCCACTCCCAAAATGGTCATGGCTGGCGGCTTAGCAACGAGGCGCTCCGCTACCTCTCGTTGCACCATGACGGTCAGCCGCCGGGGTGGCCGGGCTGCCTCGAGAAAGTGCATCAGCACTGCCGAGGCAATAGCGTACGGGAGGTTGGCGACGACCATGTAATCGTTGCCCTCGGGAACCAATAACGCTGGATCGGTCGCCAGGATGTCACCTTCTACCAGATGGAAATGGTCGTTGTCCCCGAACGTTGCCCGGAGATGAGCGGCCAGGTTTTTGTCAAGCTCGATGGCGTAAACCTCAGCGCCGGCAGCTAGCAGCGCGTCCGTCAGAATTCCTAATCCTGGGCCGACTTCGATCACCACGTCGCCAGGCGAGATCTCGGCGGCTTGAACAATGCGCTCGACGATGTCTCGATCAAGAAGAAAGTGCTGTCCGAGTGCCTTCCGCGGTCTAAGACCGAGCCGGTCCAAGAGGCGGACCCAACCCTTACGTGACGCCGGGAGGCGGGAAGCGCGCCGGGTTTCCACCGCTAGCCTGCAAGGCAGAGAGCGCCCGGCTCAACCGAGAAGGTCGCTGGCGCTGTGCCGATGAGCTCCCCGTCAACCTGCACGCGTGCAGGCGTTGCCGTCTCGATGCGCGCCGTCCGCACCTGGTGATGCGCGAACTTCGGGTGGTCGGTGTGGGCTCCTCGATAGACGCGAGGCACCTGTCCCAGCAGCTCGAACTTCCCGAGATCGCCGATGATGGCAAGGTCCAGGAGCCCATCATCAATGGCGGCCATCGGCGTGATCTGAAGCCCACCACCAAAGTACTTCGCATTCGCGATTGTGACGAAGACCGCTCGTTGCGTCAGCCGGTGACCGTCAAATGCAACGGTTACCTCAAGGTTTTGGAATCGGAGCAGCGCTCCGGCAACCGCGGTGAGGTAGGGCAGCTTGCTGCCGGGAAAGCGGCTGTGATAGGCCCGCTCGGCAACCTCAGCGTCAAAGCCAAGACCAGCAACGTTGATGAACAGACGAGACGTTCCGTCATCGAACGTTACTCGGCCCAGATCAATGGGCCGGTGAATGCCACTTGCAGCCCGGCGGATCGCCTTCTCGACGTCTGCGGGCGCGCCGATCGTGCGCGCGAAGTCGCTGCCATGCCCGCCGGCCACAACGCCCAAGGGTATCTGGCGACCGGAGGCCACGATGCCGTTGACAATCTCGTTGATCGTGCCATCACCTCCGACAGCGATGATCACACTTGGACCTTCCCCGGCTAATTGACGTGCTACCTCCGGAGCTTCTCCGGCTCGGGTGGTCACGTGCAGATGGTAGGGTCTGCCGAGTGCTTGCAGCGCGGCCGACACGCGGGGGAGGAGCTTGAGAGTCTTTCCTGCGCCAGCAGCCGGATTGAGGATGACCGCAACGGTTGATGGATCCACCTTTCCTCCTTACCCGCTGGCTACGGCACAACCAGCACACCAGATCCCGGCTCAACGAACCCGATCTCCCAAAGGGTTTCGGACCTCTCCACGAAGGCATCACGGAGCCGGTCGGCTCGCTCCTCAGGCACGGTCATGAGCAATCCGCCTGATGTCTGTGGGTCAAACAAAACCGCGACCATGTCGTCAGAGATCGCTGGGTCAATCTGCACACCCTGGGCCGTAAAATAGGCGAGATTTCTAAACAAGCCACCGGCTTTCTGACCAGCGGCAGCGTAAGCAAGCGCCCCTGGAAGTACCGGCACGCGCTCCGCGAAGATAACGATGCGCGCGTCGCTGCGTTCAGCGACTTCAAAGGCGTGACCCAGGAGACCAAAGCCGGTGATGTCGGTACAGGAGGTCGGCCGTACCGCGCGCATTGCTAAGGAGGCGTGTTTGTTGAGGCGCAGCATGACGTCAGTCGCTGCATCCAAATGTGCAGCCTGCACGACGCCGTTCTTGAGGGCCGTCGTGATGAGACCGGTGCCAAGAGGTTTGGTCAGAAAGAGGCGGTCGCCAGGGCGGGCGCCAGCCTTGGTATAGACCCGCTGGGGATGGATTGTGCCGGTCACGCACAGCCCGTATTTGGGCTCATCGTCAATGATGGTATGCCCGCCAGCGATGACGCCGCCAGCCTCATGCACCTTTGCTGCGCCACCTTCGAAGATCGCGGTCAGCGCTGCCGGGGGCAAATGCTCGGGGAGCGCGGCAACGTTGAGCGCCAAGATGACGTCTCCACCCATTGCGTAGACATCACTCAAGCTATTAGCGGCGGAGATAGCGCCATAGGTGAACGGATCGTCAACAATAGGGGTAAAGAAGTCCACCGTTTGAACGATGGCAAGATCCTCCGCCAGTTGAAAGACAGCGGCATCATCGCTGGTTTGCAGCCCCACGATCAAATTCGGGTGACCCATGAGCGTCAATGGTCGCAGTACCTGCGCCAGGGCCTCTGGCCCCATCTTTGACGCTCAGCCGGCACAGCCAGCCAGGGTTGTCAACCGAATTTCCTCACGAGTATGCACGCCAATCGCTCCTCATTGCGTGCCGATCGCGACGCATCGCCTGCGCCCTCACCGGCATCAATGCGGCGATAATAGGCATGGTTTACGGTGGGCGTCAAACAGGGGGACCGGCGTGGGAATAGGGGGCCTGACGACTGACGATCTCATGAGCCTCGCGCTTGAGCTCGCTGGAATGTCAAGCGTGCCCGCGGACAGCGCGATTTATGTCCCCGGCTCGGGATTGCAGCGGATGATGATCGGTGTAGACATTGGGCCGGCGGAGTTGCTCCTTGCCAGGCAGCTCGGCGTTGACGGGGTGATTGCCCACCATCCGGCCGGCGGACCGGCGATGCTGGAGTTCCCCAAGGTGCTGGCTCGGGGGATTGAGCTGATGGTGGATGCCGGTGTGCCGGAAGGTGAGGCTCGCCAGGCTATTCAGCCGCTGGTAACCCGCTCGATGCTCCGGGCGCAGGCGAGCAATTTCGATCACGCGCCGTCGATCGCTCGATTGCTCGGCCTGCCGTTTCTCAATATTCATCTGCCGCTGGACGAGATTGGGCGACAAACGATGGTTGAGTCAATTCAACGCTACGTGCAGGACCTGGGACGCGAGCCTCTTGTCAGCGATGTGGTCGCCGCATTGCAGACCATCCCTGAGATTCGTCACGCTCCGACACGGGTGATGGTGCCGGTGGGGCGGCTCGATGCCCCTGCCGGGAAGATCGTTGTCTATCACGGCGCTGGTACCAATGGCGGCGCTCCAGTCGCGCAGGCGTTCTTTGCGCACGGTGCGGGCACCGTCGTCTACATACACCTTAGCCCCGAGGATGCGGAGCGCCTTCGCGCTGCCACCGAAACCGGCAACGTCGTCGTCTCGGGACACATCGCTTCAGACCTGATCGGCATCAATCCATATATCCGGGCGCTTGAAGAGCGTGGCCTGTCCGTGTTCAGAATGAGCGGTATCGCATGAGGCACGGGGTCACGGTCTTCTTCCCAAGCCATCCTCCAGCGCGTCATGATTCGGCTGCTGCCGCCAGCCAGTGCGGTGGTGGCGCATCTCATCACCGGAGGCACGGCGCAATCACGTTTCAGCCTGCGCATCATCCTGTGCTGGTTCACGCTCGGAGTGCAGTGTGTTTTTCTGGCTAGGTCAACACGCGTATCGATGGCGTTGGATCATTATTTCCGTCTGGCTGGCCAGTTTTCTGGCTGCTCTTCCGTTCCTTCCCCGGATTGAAGAGCCGCTCAAAGTGGGTGGATTTAGTGCGCCGAACACGGAGGCTGCACGGGCTCGGGAGCTGTTGGAGCGCGAGTTGGGCTTCAGCCCGTCAACGCTAATTGTGATGTTTCAGTCAGAGGAGCTCACTGCCACCGATCCTCAATTCGTCGCGCAGATGCGAGCAGCGCTGGCCGGCCTCGAGCGCTTGCCACCCGTGACCAGCATCGTCCTTCCGTCGGATGATCCCTCGCTGATCTCCAAAGATGGACACACGGCGTATGCCCTCGTTGGCCTGGATCTTCCACCGGAGGAAGCGCAGCGAGAAGTGCCGCTCGTCAAGGCCGCCTTGCGCCAGCCCCCCGGCCTGACGATGCTCGTCGCCGGTGGTCCCGCGTTCTATGCGGATATTGAGACGGTGAGCCAGCGAGACTTGCGCCGAGCCGAGTTGATCGCTTTTCCCTTTGCTCTGGTTGCGCTCTTATTTGTCTTTGGATCCGTCGTTGGCGCGCTGGTGCCACTGCTGGTCGGGGGGCTCGGCGTGGCGGCCATTCTCCTGACCATCTTTGTCCTGGCTCAGGCGGTCGATCTTTCGATTTTCGTCCTCAATCTGGCGACGATGCTCGGTCTCGGTCTCGCTGTGGATTATTCACTCTTCGTTACCAGCCGCTACCGTGAAGAGCTTGCGCTGCATCCTCACGATGTTGAGACCGCGGTTGTCCGCGCGACTGCACTCGCCGGGCGGGCGGTGTTCTTCTCTGGGCTGACGGTGCTGACGGGCCTGGCCGGGCTGGCTCTGTTCGATTTCCTGTTTCTCCGCTCGGTTGGCATCGCCGGAGCCATCGTCGTTGCCTATTCGGTTTTGGCGGCTCTGACGTTGCTGCCAGCCGTGCTGGCGGTTATTGGCCAGCGGATCGATTGGGGGCGCCTGTTTCACCGTCCAGCCGTCGCCTCAGCCACAGATCGTGGCTTCTGGGTGGCGCTATCCCGTCGCGTTATGGCGCACCCGTTCTTGGTTTTGATCCCGACCCTGGCTCTGTTGATCGCGTTTGGCCTGCCGTTTCGCCACGTCAATGTCTCGTCGCCCGATGCCACCATCTTGCCTCGCGACCTTCCGTCGCGCCGTGCCTTGGATGTTCTTGCTGCTGAATATGGACCGGGCGAGGTTTCTCCGTTCGTGATAGCGGTTCAATCCCCGACCTCGATCTTTACTCCTGACAACATCGGCGCGCTCTACGATCTGACTGAATGGCTGCGCCGCGACCCGCGCATCGTGCGCGTGCAGAGCATCGCGGCGTTTGGCGAAGGCATTTCACGAGAGCAAGCGATCGCATTGACACAAGTGCGCTGGCGGCTTGGCCAGCTTGGGGTCGGTGGGCGGATCGGGCGGCTGGCGAACGAGAGAACCGCCGTGGTCCTCGCGTATACCCGATCCTTCGCGAATACGGAGGAGAACAAAGCGCTGCTGAAGGAGCTCCGAGCACTGCCGCTCGGGGGCGATCTCACGATGATGGTCGGAGGAGGCACCGCCGAAATCGTGGATACAGTGCGGGTCATGTATGCCGAGTTTCCCCAGGCGGTAGGGCTGATCGTAGTCGCAACCTATGTGATATTGCTGATCCTGTTCCGCTCCATTCTCTTGCCACTCAAAGCCATCATCATGAACACGCTGTCCATCCTCGCCTCCTATGGCGCACTGGTGTACATCTTCCAGGATGGCCATTTCAGCCGCGTGCTGAACTTCACGCCCCTTGGTTTCGTAGAAGCTTCGCTCCCGATTATTATGTTCTGCATCCTCTTCGGCTTGAGCATGGATTACGAGGTGTTCTTGTTGAGCCGGGTTCGAGAGGAATGGGAGCGGACCGGCGACAACACATTGAGTGTCGCGACAGGGTTGCAGCGGAGCGGTCGTATCATCACCAGCGCGGCGCTGATCGTGGTCGTCGTGACCGCCTCGTTCATATCAGCCGACGTCATTCTCATCAAAGCGCTTGGGCTTGGGATCGCGCTGGCGGTCTTTCTGGATGCGACCATTGTCCGGGCGCTGCTCGTCCCCGCGACGATGCGCCTGCTCGGCCAGTGGAACTGGTGGCTCCCAAGCAGACTGCGCAAGGTCATCCCGGAAAAAGCCTTTGTCGAGTGATCCAGTTCTTGCGGGCGCGGTTCTCCCAGAAACTGTTCACATAACCCGGCGCTTTTCAAGCGTGGCGAAGTCGTATCCGCGCCAGACCGGTATGCCACAGAATCGCTCACCCTCAGGGCAGATCGGCGTGACCCCCGCGCGCGACCGCATGACGCATGGTGGCCCATCAACATAGCGGCCGATCTCGGGTAGCGCCTGCCTTACTTGCGCGACCTCCTCCCGGGCAGTGTGGAAGATCTCCCGCTGAGCGTCGTAGCACAAGCGCTTGATCCACTTCCAGAAATACGTCAGCAACGTCCCGCTCTCGTAGAACCGGACACGGTGAGCGTTTGGCAGGAGATACAAGGCGTATTCCGGCGAAACCCCGAGGTCCAAGAGGCTATTCTTTGCTTCCCACATCTCCTGGATCGTTGCCTCGTACTCCGCGCGCGCTGCTGGATTTCTCTCAATTGCCCAAGGGAGGATGACATCCGGTTCCCGGCGTAGGTGTGCCGACAAAACTGGGCTAGAGGAGAGCGTGCCCCGGTGCCGCTGATTCTGTGCGTCTTCGGCCCCGCTGATCCGCTTTTGGAACGTGAACGGGACATGATTCATCGTCTGCATGAGCTTTGAATGCATCGCGAGAAACAGCGGATGCCCGAGGTAAGGGTTGCGCGCGCCGTCAAGCACGTGAGCGATGGCGGAAGCGTCGTCTAACGTCTCCTTTGTTACCCCAAGCACGGTGCGAATCGCCTCGGCGAAGAGGTGCTCGGCGTCCGGGTTGAAAGAGACCAACCGGCTGCTTGACCAGGGACCCAAGGCCGCGTCGAAACGCTGGCAAAATGCCTCAGTCTCTTCCGGCGTCTGCGCCAGGTTGGCGCGCCAAGACTCAAGCGCCCGCGCCTCAAGAGAATCGCTGGCGCCGATCACCCGCAGATCTAACGGGTAGCCCGGGGCACCCAGAAAGTACGGATCAACCGCCAGCACCTCCTCGACCATCCGGTTGACGACATATCGGACTTCTGTCGGAGCGTCCGGCTGATTCGCCAGCACGTAGTACCGCAGAAGCGTCAGGCCATTGACGGTGTGATACAGGTGGGCTGGCGTGGCAAGCGGCAGGACGTACCGGGCAACTTCTTGCGCGCGCTTTTGCACCGCGTCGGCGAACCTCTTCGCTGCCGCCTCACCGGATGCCTTAGCGCGGGCGGGAAACACGCGGGCGTAGTCACTCGCAATGTCGGGCGTCAAAATCTCGGTGAGTCTTCGGTAGCCTTCCAGGCTTCGCTCAATCGCCTGCTGGTACACCGCTAACGCTGGCTCCGGGAGGCGGGGTGTGACCATGACATCGCCTCGCACTTCCCGGTAGCGCTGAGAAACCTGCTCTGAGTTGTAGAACGGATGAGCATGAAAAAATGACCAAATGGCGAGCCGGGACACATTGTCGAGCACGAAAACGAACGTTGCGTGTTGCAGCGTCGTGTGATGGCCGGCAGCAAAGAGATCGGCATAGAGCTTGCACGCGCGATTGCGCCGCTCCGCCCTCTCGGCGGCTTTCTCAGGACTCGCGCCTTCCGGCTCGGGTCCGTATACCAGCTTGAGCACGCTCTCGACTTTCGCCGGTCGAGCGCCGTAGCACGACCAAGCCGCAGCGATCGTCAGCGCAAAGGGATGGGCAGTTGATTCCTCGCGGAGAAGCGTGACCGTTGGCGGCGGCGAAACGAAGGGCGATGCCGCCACCTCGGGGGCTCGCGGTTCAACGATGCGCAGCGGGATGTCAGGATGCCGCGCAGTAGATAGCTGTGTGTCTCTCGGTGGCACCGGTACCGACATACCCGCTTTACCTCCGTGACACCTGCATCCTCGTTGTCGTGGCGCTATGCACCACGCAGCCAGGGGAGCAGTCGTGACCTCGCACCAGATGCGCGGGAATCGTGCGGGGGATGCGGCTCTCGCGTGGCAACACGCCTGGCCACGCAAGCATTATACAAGGACACCACGCTCAGCATTGCTCTCCTCCGGGCAATGCGTGGGCCACGCGCTTTCTCCACCGCTGGAAATTTGGCAGAATGCCTCATGTCAGCCGCTAGCTACCGGGAGGATTAGGCCGCCATGGCGACATCCGCGTTCCTCGCTCACCTCGAATCTGAGCTTGCTGCGCTCCGCGCCAGCGGGTTGTTCAAGGCCGAAACCATGATCACGAGCCCGCAAGGGCCGGAGATTATGACCGAGCGCGGGCCGATGCTCAATTTCTGTGCGAATAATTACCTCGGTCTCGCCAATCATCCTGACATCGTAGCCGCGGCCATTGATGGCTTGCGCTCACGAGGCTATGGCCTTGCCTCGGTACGGTTTATTTGTGGCACGCAAGATGTGCACAAGCGTTTGGAGCGTCGCATCGCAGATTTCCTTGGCACCGACGATGCCATCCTCTATTCCTCCTGCTTCGATGCCAACGGAGGGCTGTTTGAGACAATCTTGGGCCAGGAAGATGCCGTGATCAGTGATGCGCTGAATCACGCCAGCATTATTGACGGCATCCGGCTGTCCAAAGCGCAGCGCAAAGTCTATCGCCACGCGGATATGGAGGATTTGCAGGCACGCCTTGAAGAAACGCGGGAGGCCCGGTTCCGGCTAATCGTCACGGACGGCGTCTTTTCGATGCACGGCGATCTGGCCCCCCTCCCAAAGATCTGCGATCTTGCTGACCGGTACGACGCTTTGGTGATGGTAGATGATTCCCACGCCACCGGCTTCCTCGGGCCAAACGGTCGTGGCACACCGGAGTATTTCGGTGTGCAAGATCGCGTTGATATCATCACTAGCACGCTGGGCAAGGCGCTTGGCGGCGCATCCGGTGGATTTACAGCAGGTCGCCAGGCGATCGTTGATTACCTTCGCCAGCGATCCCGGCCGTATCTCTTTTCGAACACGCTTGCACCCACGATAGCCGCAGCATCCCTCGCCGCGTTTGATTTCATTGAGCGTCATCCAGAGTTGCGGCAACGCCTGATGGACAATACGGTCTATTTCCGCGAGCGCTTGACGAGCCACGGATTCCGCATTGTTCCAGGCATTCATCCCATCGTGCCGATCGTGCTTGGCGATGAGCACAAGACTGTCGAGATGGCCAGGGCACTCAACGAGCGCGGGATCTTCGTGGTTGGGTTTAGCTACCCGGTTGTTCCAAAAGGGGAGGCACGCATCCGGGTCCAAATCTCAGCAGCACATACCCAGGAGCATCTGGACCGGGCAATAGCTGCCTTTGCGGACGTAGGCCGGAATCTGGGTGTCATCTGAGCCGGCGCTGGACGCAGCGCCGGGGCCGGCGACAACCAAAATCCGGAAGAGGAGAGCGTGGGATGTCTGTGGCGCGTCATTATGAGGACCTCGCTGGGCGGGTCGCGCTTGTCACTGGCGCCGGGCAGGGCATGGGAAAAGCAGTCGCGAAAGCGCTGGCCGAACGGGGCGCGAAGATCGTGGTGAACGACGTCAACCAGCGGCAGGCAGATGCCGTGGCCGCTGAGCTTCGTGACAATGGCAGTGAGGCTATCGCCATCCCCGCCGATGTGAGCGCCGCGTCAGCGGTTCGCCGCATGGTCGAGGAGGCAGTATTCTGCTTTGGCACCGTTCACGTTCTGATCAACAATGCAGGTGTCCTTCGCCCGACGAGGGTGCTTGATATCCCAGAGGAAGAGTGGGACTGGGTTCTCGCGGTTAACCTCAAAGGAACCTTCCTGTGCTCCCAGGCCGTACTGCCGCTCATGATCGCGAACAAGTGGGGCCGGATCGTCAATTTCTCCTCAACGGCTGGGAAGAGTGTCAGCACGATTGGGGGCGCCCATTACACCGCGGCGAAAGCCGGAGTACTCGGTTTCACACGACACCTGGCCAAGGAAGTCGCCGCCCACGGCATCACGGTCAACGCCGTTTGTCCGGGCCTCATCGACACCGAGATGGTGCGAGCCACCATTGACGAGGCGCGCTGTGAGGCATACGCCCGCAGCTTCCCGATCCCTCGCCTCGGACGGCCAGAGGAAGTGGCCGAACTGGTCGCCTTTCTTGCCTCAGACCGTGCCGCGTATATCACTGGGGCGGCTCTGGATATCAACGGCGGGGATCTGATGGTCTAAACCACGTGATGAATGGCTGGAGGCTTGGGAGAGAGCCTGATGCTGGATCAATCCGATCGTGAATCACTGCGTCTTGGCCAGCACCCGTAAGATCAATCCTGTCTGGTAAGCTGCCAAAGTACGGCTCGTCAGTGCTGGTGCTTTCTCAACTGGCGAGCCAGACGCTCCGCCGGCAGCGAGGACGCTGCAAGCAAGGGACAGACGCGTGGACGAATCACCGAAAACTTCCAAGCGCGGCCTTCGGGTATACATTGATCCGAAACGCTGCATCGCCAACGCAAAGTGCACGACAGCAGCCCCAGGTATCTTCGTCCTCGATGAGGAGACCGGGATCGCGGTTATCGAGAACGAAGAGGAGGCGACGGTCGAGCAGTTGTTCGCTGGTGCGCGAGCCTGCCCAACTCAGGCCATCATCATCGAGCAGTATGGTCGCCGGATCTACCCACGAATACTTACCCCCATGTTTGGGGAGGGGAAAGATCCGGCTGACAAGGGTGGCTCGGCGGACCCTGCCACGTAGGCAGCGTGTTATTGGGCTGGCATGTGGGAAGCGTGCGGTCATTCCGATCGCAGCGAGGGACCGCGACCTGCCGCTCTGGCAACCATGAATCCAACGTATTACAGAGAGCGGCGAGGCCCGCTGGTTCGAGCGAGCCTCGCCTTCGTGAAGTCTCCAAGATGGAGAGGGTGATGACGGCCTAGTACTCCATCCCGCCTGGGCCGCCTGGCATCGCCGGTGCCTTTTCCTCCGGCTTGTCGGCGATCAGCGCCTCGGTCGTCAGGATCATCCCCGCGATGGATGCAGCATTCTCCACGGCGGACCGGGTCACCTTG
>FWPU01005170.1_pt1 | contig 24578 bp, 18 predicted proteins | sample 2228361 | NCBI WGS metagenome assembly FWPU01 (sample SAMEA103939777, study PRJEB20133) | metagenome | reverse complement strand
CAACACCGAAGCACCTGACGAGCAAACTGCCCGCGACATCATCAACAGTCTGTTCTTCAGCGAAAAACGGTACGACCTGGGCGAGGTAGGACGTTACCGGATAAACAAAAAATTAGGACTTGACCTAAGCTACGATCAGCGGGTACTGACCAAAGAAGATATTATCCTGATTGTTAAATATCTTATCGGTTTGGTCAACTCCAAAGCTGTAGTAGATGACATCGACCACCTGAGCAACCGACGTGTGCGCACCGTAGGCGAGCAACTCTACGCCCAGTTTGGGGTAGGGCTGGCCCGCATGGCCCGTACCATTAAGGAACGAATGAATGTGCGCGACAACGAAGACTTTAAGCCGGTTGACCTGATCAATGCCCGTACGCTCTCTTCGGTAATTAACTCGTTCTTCGGCACCAACCAGCTCAGCCAGTTTATGGATCAAACCAACCCACTGGCTGAAATTACTCACAAACGCAGGATGTCGGCCCTGGGCCCCGGAGGACTATCGCGCGAGCGCGCTGGCTTTGAAGTACGCGATGTGCACTATACCCACTACGGGAGGCTCTGTACCATCGAAACCCCCGAAGGACCTAACATCGGTCTTATTTCATCGCTGTGCGTTCATGCTAAGATAAATAAAATGGGCTTTATCGAAACCCCTTACCGAAAGGTGGAAAACGGTAAAGTCAAATCGAAAGAACTGGTTTACCTCACAGCTGAGGAAGAGGATACCCACAACATTGCCCGGGCCAATACCCGTGTAAAATCCACTGGCGAGTTGGCCGAAGAACGGGTAAAAGTGCGCTTTGAGGGCGACTTCCCCATGGTCGAGCCCACAGACGTGCATTACATGGATGTGGCCCCGAACCAAATCGTATCTATTGCTGCTTCGCTTATACCCTTCCTCGAGCATGACGATGCCAACCGGGCGCTCATGGGGTCGAACATGCAGCGCCAGGCGGTGCCCCTTATGCGCCCCGAAGCCCCTATAGTAGGTACCGGGCTGGAAGAGCGCGTGGCCATCGACTCGAGGGCCCTCATTACAGCCGAAGGCGATGGTATTGTGGAATACGTTGATGCCCGCAAGATTGTAATACGCTATGACCTTACCGAAGAACAACGGCTGGTTAACTTCGATACCGAATTAAAAACCTACAACCTCATTAAGTTTCGCAGAACCAACCAGGATACCTGCATTAACCACATGCCCATAGTCCGCGAAGGGCAGCGTGTAAAAAAAGGACAACCCCTGGTTGAAGGATACGCCACCAGCCAGGGCGAACTGGCTCTGGGTCGTAACCTGCTGGTGGCCTACATGCCCTGGCAGGGTTATAACTTCGAGGATGCCATTGTTATCTCCGAACGCGTGGTGCGCGATGATATTTATACATCTATCCACATAGAAGAGTTCGAACTGGAAGTGCGCGACACCAAGCGTGGAGAAGAAGAACTCACATCTGAAATTCCTAATGTGAGCGAAGAAGCGGTGAAGCATCTGGATGAAAACGGTATTATCCGCGTGGGGGCCGAAGTTAAAGAGGGCGATATCCTGATTGGCAAAATTACCCCGAAGGGCGAGAGCGACCCCACACCGGAAGAAAAACTGCTGCGCGCCATATTTGGCGATAAGGCCGGTGATGTGAAAGATGCCTCGCTCAAGGCACCTCCGTCATTAAGGGGTGTGGTGGTCGATACCAAACTGTTCTCGCGGCCTAAACGCGATAAGGATATCCGCAACCGCTCGAAAAAGGAGTTAGATGCCCTCAAGGCCCGTTACAGCAAGCAACTCTCCGAACTTCGGGCCGACGCCATCAAAAAACTTACCACCCTGCTTGCCGGTAAAACCAGCAATGGCGTACGCCATAAGTTTGGCGATGAACTAATAGCTAAAGGTGTAAAGTTTACCGCCAAGGTTATTGAAAGCAACCTCTTCCCGGGAAAAAACATCTACCGCGATGAAAGCAACTATGCCGTTCCGGAAGAAGTAAACCTTATTGCAGATGTATCACTGGATAACTGGACTACCGACGAACATACCAATGAATTGGTAGCCCAACTTGTAAAGAATTATCTGCTTAAGCGCAATACGTATTCAGGCGAATTTAAGCGCGAAAGATTTACCATCGAAGTGGGCGATGAATTACCCACAGGTATTGTACAACTGGCCAAAGTGTACATTGCCAAAAAACGCAAACTCAAAGTGGGCGACAAGATGGCCGGCCGTCACGGCAATAAGGGCGTAGTGGCCAAAATTGTGCGCGAAGAAGATATGCCCTTCCTGGAAGACGGTACCCCGGTTGACATTTGCCTTAACCCATTAGGGGTACCCTCGCGGATGAACCTCGGCCAGCTGTATGAAGCCGCTTTAGGGTGGGCCGGTTACAAACTCGGTCGCAAGTACGCCACCCCCATCTTCGACGGGGCCACGCTGGAAGAAGTTCAGAAAGAATTGCGCGAGGCTGGCCTTCCCGAGTCGGGGCGTACGTATCTGTACGATGGCCTGACAGGCGAGCGCTTCGAGCAGCCGGTAACCGTGGGCGTAGCTTATATGCTTAAACTCGGCCACCTGGTGGACGATAAAATGCACGCCCGCTCCATCGGCCCCTATTCGCTCATTACCCAGCAACCCTTGGGCGGCAAGGCCCAGTTTGGCGGGCAGCGTTTTGGCGAAATGGAGGTGTGGGCGTTGGAGGCTTTCGGTGCTGCACACATCCTGCAGGAAATTCTTACGGTAAAATCCGATGACGTGATTGGCCGTGCCAAAGCCTACGAAGCTATTGTTAAAGGTGAAAACATGCGCAAGCCCAACATTCCCGAGTCGTTTAACGTGCTGGTACACGAACTCCGCGGCCTGGCGCTGGAAATCACCATGGAGTAAACGGAAAAACTTAAATCAGACTTACAAACAACATCACGCATGTCGTTCCGAAAAAATAAAAAAATCAGTAGCGATTTCTCCACAATCACCATTAGCCTGGCCTCTCCCGAATCTATTCTGGAGAGTTCGCACGGTGAGGTAACCCAACCGGAAACCATTAACTACCGTACGTACAAACCGGAAATGGGAGGCCTGTTCTGCGAGCGCATCTTCGGCCCTGTTAAAGATTGGGAATGCCATTGCGGAAAGTACAAGCGCATCCGTTATAAAGGAATTATCTGCGACCGCTGCGGTGTAGAAGTTACCGAAAAAAAGGTTCGACGCGAACGCATGGGGCACATTGAATTGGTCGTGCCCGTGGCACACATCTGGTATTTCCGATCGCTGCCTAACAAAATCGGCTATCTGCTGGGGTTGCCCACCAAAAAGCTCGACCAGATTATTTACTACGAGCGTTACGTGGTTATCCAACCGGGTATTAAGGAAGAAGACGGTATTAGTAAGATGGACTTCCTTACCGAAGAAGAATACCTGGATATTATCGATAAGCTGCCTCGTGAAAACCAGCTGCTGGACGACAACGACCCCAAAAAATTCATAGCCAAGATGGGGGCCGAGGCCCTGGAAATGCTCCTGGCCCGCCTGGACCTGGATGCACTGTCGTACGAGTTGCGCCATCAGGCCGCAACCGACACCTCGCAGCAACGCAAAGCCGAGGCACTTAAGCGCCTTAAAGTGGTAGAAGCTTTTCGCGAAGCCAACACCCGTATAGAAAACCGGCCCGAATGGATGATTATTAAAATGGTGCCGGTTATTCCTCCTGAATTGCGTCCACTGGTACCGTTGGATGGCGGCCGGTTTGCCACCTCCGACCTTAACGACCTGTACCGCAGGGTCATCATCCGCAACAACCGCCTCAAGCGGCTTATCGACATCAAGGCTCCAGAGGTAATTCTGCGCAACGAAAAGCGTATGCTTCAGGAAGCCGTAGACTCGCTGTTCGATAACTCGCGCAAAGTAAACGCCGTGCGTGCCGAAGGAAACCGCGCCCTTAAGTCGTTAAGCGATATGCTTAAAGGCAAGCAGGGCCGCTTCCGCCAGAACCTGCTCGGTAAGCGTGTAGATTACTCCGGCCGCTCGGTAATAGTTGTAGGCCCTGAACTTAAGCTGCACGAGTGCGGCCTTCCTAAAGATATGGCGGCCGAATTGTTTAAACCGTTCATCATCCGCAAGCTTATTGAAAGAGGCATCGTCAAAACGGTTAAATCGGCCAAGAAAATCGTTGACCGCAAAGACCATGTGGTGTGGGACATCCTGGAAAACGTCTTAAAAGGTCATCCGGTGTTACTAAACCGGGCCCCCACCTTGCACCGCCTCGGTATCCAGGCGTTCCAGCCCAAACTCATCGAAGGTAAGGCCATACAATTGCACCCGCTGGTGTGCACGGCATTTAACGCCGACTTTGATGGCGACCAGATGGCCGTGCACGTGCCGCTGAGCCATGAAGCCATACTCGAGGCTTCCATCCTTATGCTTTCCTCGCACAACATCCTCAACCCGGCCAATGGCGCACCCATTGCCGTGCCTTCGCAGGATATGGTACTGGGGCTGTACTACCTTACCAAGGGCAGAAAAAGCACACCTGAACACCCCGTGCCAGGTGAAGGAAAAACCTTTTACTCGGCCGAGGAGGTAATCATTGCCTTTAACGAAGGCAAAATCAGCAAACATGCACACATTAAGGTGCGCGCCAAAATACGCAACAAAGACACCAACCAGTTCGAAACCAAGATTATCGACACGGTTGCCGGTCGGGTATTGTTTAATCAATACGTTCCGGAAGAGGTTGGCTTTGTTGACGAACTGTTGACCAAGAAAAAACTGCAAACCATTATTGCCGAAGTGTACCGCCTGGCGGGCGTGTCGAAAACCGCCAGGTTCCTGGACGATATTAAAGAGCTGGGCTTCCGCATGGCCTACAAAGGCGGTATTTCCATGGGGCTGGACGATGTACGCGTGCCGGCCGAAAAGGAAAAACTGGTAGCCGATGCCCAGAAAGAGGTAGAATCGGTATGGAACAATTACATGATGGGTCTGATAACCGATAACGAACGGTATAACCAGGTTATCGACATCTGGACGCGCACCAACACCATGCTTACCAACTACCTCATGCGCCAGCTGGAAGACGACAACCAGGGTTTCAACCCCATCTTCATGATGATGCACTCCGGTGCCCGCGGTTCGCGCGAACAGGTACGCCAACTGGGTGGCATGCGTGGCCTCATGGCCAAGCCCCAGAAAAATCTGGCCGGTTCGGTGGGCTCCATCATCGAAAACCCCATTCTCTCCAACTTTAAAGAAGGATTGGATGTGCTGGAATACTTTATCTCTACCCACGGTGCCCGCAAAGGCCTGGCCGACACAGCACTTAAAACAGCCGATGCCGGCTACCTTACCCGAAGGCTGGTGGATGTGGCCCACGACTTGGTCATTACCGAAGAGGACTGCGGCACGCTGCGCGGCCTGAAGGTAACGGCATTGAAGGATAACGAAGACATTGTAGAACCGCTTTCGGAGCGTATCCTCGGCCGCGTATCAGTACACGACATATACGACCCGTTAACCGAAGAGCTGATTTGTCCGGCCAACACCGAAATTACCGATGAAATAGCCCGAAAAATTGAGGCCACAAGCATTGAAGAGGTTGAAATACGCTCCCTGCTGACCTGCGAATCCAGAATGGGAGGCTGCGCCAAATGCTATGGCCGCAACCTGGCTACCGGCAAAATGGTAGAAGTAGGCGAAGCCGTTGGGGTTATAGCCGCTCAATCCATTGGTGAGCCCGGAACCCAGCTTACGCTTCGTACCTTCCACGTGGGTGGAACGGCATCCAATATTGCCGTAGAGGCCAACATCAAGGCCAAATTCCCCGGCATTATTGAATTCGAGGGCATCCGGTATGTCGACACTGCCGACCGCGAGGGTAATCCCGTGCGCGTGGTCATGGCCCGCACCGGAGAAATACGCATCATGGACAAAGAACGCAAGCGCGTACTCATTGCCAACCATGTGCCCTATGGCGCCTTCCTTCGGGTAAAAGAGGGTCAAGCTGTAGAAAAAGGCGATGAACTGTGCTATTGGGATCCGTACAATGCGGTAATTCTATCGGAGTTCGATGGTGAAATTGACTATGAGGCTATCATTGAAGGAGTAACCTATAAGGAAGAATCGGATGAACAAACCGGCCACCGTGAAAAAGTAATCATCGAAACCCGCGATAAGACCAAAAACCCGGCAGTGGTGGTGAAAGGCAAAACAGAATCATACAACATACCGGTAGGAGCGCACCTGGTGGTAGAGCCCGGCGAAAAAATTAAAGCCGGCCAGGTGCTGGCCAAAATACCGCGTGCCATCGGTAAGTCGCGCGATATTACCGGAGGTTTGCCACGCGTTACCGAATTGTTCGAAGCGCGTAACCCCTCCAATCCGGCTGTTGTAAGCGAAATAGACGGGGTGGTTACCTATGGCGGCATTAAACGCGGTAATCGCGAAATCTTCATTGAATCGCGCGATGGAGTACAAAAGCGCTACCTGGTACCTTTGTCCAAACACATTCTGGTTCAGGACAACGACTTTGTAAAAGCCGGCCAGCCGCTGTCTGACGGAGCTATTTCGCCCTCCGATATTCTGGCCATTAAAGGTCCTACTGCGGTGCAGGAATACCTGGTAAACGAAATCCAGGAAGTTTACCGCCTGCAGGGGGTTAAGATAAACGATAAGCACATCGAGGCCATTGTAAGCCAGATGATGCAGAAGGTGGAAATCATCGATCCGGGCGACACCAGCTTCCTCCCTGGAGAGTTTGTCGATAAGTTTGTGTTCCGTGAAGAGAACGATAAAATTCTCGACAAAAAAGTTGTGGTCGATGCCGGTGACTCGGAGCGGTTTAAACCGGGCCAGATTGTTACTACACGCGAACTGCGCGATGAGAATTCGGTATTGCGCAGAAAAGACCTTAAACTGGTTGAAGTGCGCGATGCCCTTGCAGCCGTGTCCAAACCTACGTTACAGGGTATAACCCAGGCTTCGCTTAAAACCGAAAGTTGGCTGTCGGCGGCCTCATTCCAGGAAACAACTAAGGTATTGAGCGAAGCGGCCATCAGAGGCAAAACCGACCACCTGTTGGGTATGAAGGAGAATGTAATCGTAGGCCACCTGATACCCGGCGGAACGGGCCAACGCAGGTTTGAAAAGCTAATCGTGGTTCACCAGGATGAGTACGAAGCCATGCTGAAAGGAACCTCTCCGGCTGATCAGAAAAAAGGTAAGGAAAAAGAACTTCAGCAGTAAACAGCTATGGCAGAAAACAAAGAGCGGGAAAAACAGCCCCAGAATCAAATTAACATCGAGCTGACCGAAGACATAGCCGAGGGCATCTATTCCAACCTGGCCATGATAGCGCATTCGAACAGCGAATTTGTGATAGATTTTATACGCCTGATGCCGGGGGTGCCAAAGGCTCGGGTTAAAGCCCGTATTATTATAACCCCCGAGCATGCCCGCAGGTTACTGGCAGCCCTGGAAGACAACATTGCCAAATACGAACGAACCTTTGGCACGATTAACCAAACCCAAGAGCCGCCTGGTTTTCCGATGAATTTCGGTGGAGCAATGGGCGAGGCCTGAAACAAATGGAAAAAAGGGCTTTTTCAGCCCCAGAAGGATACAAAAACTTTACAATGGGTTTTTTGTATCCTTCTTTCTTTATAATACCTTTGCAGTCCCAAAAATTAAAGGGGTACTAAAACTGTAGTTCATGCCAACTATTCAGCAACTTGTACGAAAGGGCAGAAAGAAGCTCACAACCAAATCCAAGTCGCCTTCGTTGGATTCCTGCCCTCAGCGACGCGGGGTGTGTACCCGTGTGTATACCACCACGCCAAAAAAACCTAATTCGGCTATGCGGAAAGTAGCCCGGGTACGCCTAACCAATCAAAAAGAAGTTAACGCTTACATTCCGGGCGAAGGTCACAACCTTCAGGAACACTCCATTGTGCTCATTCGCGGGGGCCGGGTTAAAGATCTGCCCGGAGTGCGTTATCATATTATCCGTGGTGCCTTGGATACGGCCGGTGTAAACGGTCGTTTGCAGGGACGGTCCAAATACGGGGCCAAAAGACCTAAAGCAGGTGCCACAGCTTCTAAAAAGTAATGGCTTATGAGAAAATCCAAACCCAGAAAAAGGTATTTGCCGGCCGACCCTAAATTTCAGGACCCGCTGGTAACCAAATTTGTAAACTATCTTATGGAGCGGGGTAAGAAAAACCTCGCTTACAAAATATTCTATAACGCCATTGCTATTGTTGAACAAAAAGCAGGCGAAAGTGGTCTGGAAGTATGGAAACGCGCCATGAATAATGTAATGCCTTCCGTGGAGGTAAAAAGCCGGAGGGTGGGCGGAGCTACCTTCCAGGTGCCCGTTGAAATTCGCCCGGAACGGCGTATCAATCTTAGCATTAAATGGCTTATTGATTATGCGCGCCAGCGCAATGAAAAAACCATGATGGATAAACTGGCGGCCGAAATACTGGCGGCCTCGAAAGGCGAAGGGGCGGCTATTAAGAAAAAAGATGACACCCACCGTATGGCCGAAGCCAACAAAGCATTTTCACATTTCCGTTTTTAATTATTACTAGCGAATGGCACGTGACTTACGTTTTACGCGGAACATTGGAATTGCAGCACATATAGATGCTGGTAAAACCACTACTACTGAACGCATCCTGTATTACGCCGGCGTGAACTATAAAATTGGCGAAGTTCATGAAGGTACGGCTACCATGGACTGGATGGAACAGGAACAGGAGCGCGGTATTACCATTACCTCGGCTGCTACTACCGTGTACTGGAACTACAAAGGCCACAAATACCATGTTAACATTATTGATACGCCCGGCCACGTTGACTTTACCGTGGAAGTGAACCGCTCCCTACGGGTGTTAGACGGCCTGGTGTTTCTTTTCAGCGCTGTGGATGGCGTAGAACCCCAGTCGGAAACCAACTGGCGCCTTGCCGATAACTACAAAGTACCTCGCATTGGCTTTGTTAATAAAATGGACCGCGCCGGAGCCGACTTCCTGAATGTGTGCAAGCAGGTTAGAGAAAAACTGGGCTCCAAAGCGGTACCGCTCCAGTTGCCCATCGGAACGGAAGACAACTTCCGTGGCGTGGTTGACCTGGTAAATAACAGGGGTATCATCTGGAACGAGCATGATAAGGGCATGACTTTTCAGGTAGTGCCCATTCCGGATGAACTGAAAGAAGATGCCAAAGAATACCGCGAAAAGTTGCTCGAAGCCGTTGCCGAAGTAGATGAAACCCTCATCGAAAAATATTTCGAAAATCCAGAATCCATCACCGAGGAAGAGACCCTAAGGGCCCTTCGGCAGGCAACCATACAAATGAAAATCGTGCCCATGCTCTGCGGCGCCTCATTTAAAAATAAGGGCGTTCAGACCATGCTCGACTATGTAATGGAATTGTTGCCTTCGCCTTTAGATAAGGACAATATCATCGGCACCGATCCCGATACTAACCAGGATGTGGTAGTGCGGCCTGACGACAAAGAGCCTTTTGTTGCGCTTGCCTTCAAAATTGCGACCGACCCTTTTGTAGGACGCTTGTGTTACATCCGCGCTTACTCGGGTGTGCTCGAGTCGGGCTCGTATGTGTACAACACCCGGTCAGGCCAGAAGGAGCGCATCTCAAGGGTGTTTCAAATGCACGCCAACAAGCAGAATCAGATTGAACGCCTAACGGCCGGCGATATTGGTGCAGTGGTTGGTTTTAAAGATATTAAGACCGGCGACACACTGTGTGACGAAAAGCGCAAAGTGGTGTTGGAATCCATGGTGTTCCCCGAGCCGGTAATCGGGTACGCTATCGAGCCCAAAAAGCAAGCCGATGTGGACAAACTGGGCATGGCAATAGCTAAACTGATTGAAGAAGATCCAACCCTAAGGGTACATACCGACCAGGAGACGGGTCAGACTATATTGCGGGGTATGGGCGAGCTTCATCTTGAAATTATTATTGACCGCCTGCGCAGGGAATTTAAAGTAGAGGTAAACCAGGGTGCTCCGCAGGTGGCCTATAAAGAAGCGCTTACCACAACGGTTGAGCATAAAGAAGTGTACAAAAAGCAAACCGGTGGCAGAGGTAAGTTTGCCGATATTGTATTTGAAATTGGCCCGCGCGATGACGGCAAGGAAGGGCTGCTGTTTATTAACGACATCGTAGGTGGAGTTATACCGAAGGAATTTATTCCGGCCGTTGAAAAAGGTTTTGCCCAGGCCATGGCCAATGGTCCGCTGGCGGGCTACCCGGTGGATGGCATGAAGGTGCGCCTTTTCCATGGTTCTTACCATGATGTGGACTCCGATTCGTTGTCGTTTGAACTGGCTGCGCGCTTAGGCTTTAAAGAGGCGGCCGCTAAGTGTAACCCTCAGTTATTAGAACCTATTATGAGTGTGGAGGTGCTTACGCCGGATGAGTTTACCGGCGCAGTTACCGGCGACCTGAACCGCAGACGCGGCCTGCTGAAGGGCATGGATACACGCGGAGGTGCCCAGGTAATTAAGGCCGATGTACCCTTAAAAGAGCTTTTTGGTTATGTTACCGACTTGCGTACCATTACTTCGGGCAGGGCTTCGGCAACGCTTACCTTCTCGCACTATGCACCGGTACCTAAAAACCTGGCCGATAAGGTAATTGAAGAAGTTAAAGGAGCGGTTGCCGCTAAATAACAATCTAAAAGACGTTTAGATTATGAATCAAAAAATCCGAATCAAACTTAAATCCTACGACCACAATCTGGTAGATAAATCATCCGAAAAGATTGTTCGTGCCGTAAAAGCAACAGGTGCCGTTGTAAGCGGACCTATCCCCCTACCTACTGAGCGGGAAGTATTTACCGTGTTGCGGTCGCCACACGTAAACAAGAAATCGCGCGAGCAATTTCAGTTATGTACCTATAAGCGTTTGGTAGATATTTATTCGAACAGTGCCAAAACCGTCGATGCCCTGATGAAACTGGAATTACCCAGCGGGGTGGATGTTGAGATTAAGGTTTAAAAGCAACGCAGCGTTTATAATAAGGCCGGGCTTTCCGGCTTTTTTTATTTTAACTGGGCATAAAAGTACAGTGTGTGCTGCGGAAGCAACTCGGGGTGGGCAATTACCAGGTCTTTCAAAATCAGGTCGGGCCGCAGGTACCCCAACTCCAGGTATTCGCTGCCCCCGGTAGGGCCTATCCGCCCGTTATAGGTGTACACCTTTTGGTTTTGAAAGGCACTGAAGCGCGTGTAGCGTGCATCAGCTGAAGCCAAGTCAGCAAGCGAGGTAAACCCGCCTACACCAATCCACAGGTCTGCGTGTTGCCCTTGGGTAAGCACCGCCTCGTAACTCAGCTCCAGAAATTCTTCCGAAAGGGTGTTTTCCCAAATGTACCGGCAACCGGCATCGGTTAACAGGCGGGCACCGTAATTTCTTCCGCCCGGTGCAAACCAGGTATCGTTGTACATTATACCACTTAAAACAGTTGGCCTGTTGGTGGCCTCAAGGGCAGTTTGTTGGGTACGCAGGTATTCGGCTTCGATGCTTCTGAAGATTGAATCGGCTTTATGTTCAAGGTTAAAAAACAGCGCCATGAATTTTATCCACTCGGCCCGTCCCAGCGGATGCGGTTCCAGGTATTCGGCATTCATCACTACCGGTATGCCCATTTCTTCTATTTTTCTGAATTGTCCGAAATCGCCTGCCACCAGGTAAGCCATTACGAGGTCGGGCCGGAGCAGGAGGAGTCGTTCTATATTCATGCTTTTGTCTATTCCCAAGTCGGTTACTTCTCCTTTATCAATGCGCATGCGCATGCGGGGAGAACTGATGTAGTTTGGGCCGGGAAAGCCCACCAGTGCATCAGTTTTATTTAAATAGTCCAATAATGGAATATGCGTAGTACTGGTGCACACTATTCTACTTATAGGGATTCGGATAACCGTAGCTCCGGGCATGGCGGGCAAGGTTACACTATCGGGTACCAGCACATAGGTAAGGGGATTTTGTGCCCCCGGAAAGGGTTTTTTTACTGTAACCCGCATCATGCCGTTTTCATCGGAGTGTACTGTAAAACCCGTTGCGTACTTAATGTAAGCCGAAGCGGAAGTCTCCGAGTGGTTATCGGCAGGCTGCGGAGATGAACAACCCAACACCATGATTATGCTTATGCCCGTCAGCCTCACTTTTACTTTTTTATGGTTAGCTTTTTCTTTACTTCCTGCATAACATAAAAGGCAGCGTATTGGGGCAGGGTTTGGGCAGAAGTAACCTGATGCTCAGCTTTTTTAAGTAAGGAGGTGAGTTTCAGCTTACGTTGCAGAAAGGAGTTGAGTTCGTGCTGGACCAACTCGTACATCCATTGTACCTGCTGGCGGTTGCGATTGTGCATGCGAAAGCCGTTTTCACAGGTAAGTTGGTAATGTTGTTCGATTGTACTCCAAATCTGGTGCAGTCCGTTACGTTCCATAGCCGAACATGTAAGTGCCCGGGGTTTCCAGCCTGACTCCGGTTGCTCGAGCAGTTGCAATGCCTGTTGAACCATGGCACACGCGCGTTGAGCGTGTTTAAGGTTGTCGCCATCGGCTTTTGTAATGATTACGGCATCGACCAATTCCATAATGCCGCGCTTAATACCCTGCAGATCATCGCCTGCACCGGCCAGGGTGAGCAGCATAAAAAAGTCTACCATATTTTTTACGGCTGTTTCAGCCTGTCCAACCCCCACGGTTTCGATTAAAATTATTTCATAACCCGCGGCCTCACACAGCAAAACCGATTCGCGCAGGTGACGGGCAACACCGCCGGCCATTGTACCGGAAGCCGACGGCCGTACAAATGCCATAGGGTTGCGGGATAGCTCGTTCATACGCGTTTTATCTCCTAAAATGCTGCCTTTGTGCAATGGGCTGGTGGGGTCCACCGTAAGTACAGCTACCTTTTTGCCTGTCGAGGTAAGATATTGCCCGAAGGCTTCTATAAACGTACTCTTTCCGGCACCCGGCAGGCCGGTAATGCCAATCCTTATGGTGTTATCCGGTTGGTAGGTCCGAAGGGTCTGCAGTAAAGCAAGTATTTGCTTGCGATGGGTTGTTCGGGTGCTTTCAGCCAGGGAAATGGCCCGCGCCAGAATTACCCGATCATTTTGCAGTATGCCTGCAGCGTACTGTTTTGTGTGCAAACGGTTTTTCAATGCGTGTACTGCGATGATTTGACGCTTAAATTTCTAAATTTACTTATTAAAGCTTAACCGGCATGGGTGCTAAACATAAGAAATCTGTTCTTTGGGACCGCAGTTTCTGGCTGCATTCGGTGTTTGCTTCGATGTTTGCCTTTTTAGTATTGATAGGATTATATGGTATAACCCAGTTGCGGGTTTTTGATGCGTTCGACCCGCTGGGGCAGGCCCTTGGCGATATGGAGCTTACCGACATCACCTTCTCGCAAATACGCGAAGACCCGCCCATGGATACCAACATTATTATCGTCAACATCGGGTACCTGTCGCGTGCTGAAATAGCGCAGCAAATATTGAATATTGTACAACACAAGCCACGGGTTATCGGGTTAGACATCATCTTTAGCTGCGATTGGAAAGGCGATTCCCTGGAATGCCCGCAGGCTTACGATACCTTGGGCAACCAGTTTTTTGCTTATGCCATTCAGCAGGCTTCGCAAACGGGGTCGGTGGTTATGGCCCATAAACTCCAGCAGTCCAAAAAACTCATTGAAAAATACGGTGATATAGATGTTTACGATTCTATTGAACACACCTATCCCACGCTTATGCCGGGCGCATACGAAGGGTTTGTGAACCTTGAAACCGAAGCGGCCCATCAGGAAGACCTTAAATCGTGCCGTACGTTTAATCCGCAGATAAATGTAAATGGCCGGCGGGAATTAGCCTTTTCTGTTATGATTTCTAAACTTTACGATTCTGTAAAAACTAACCGCTTTCTATCGCGGAATAACTACCGCGAAGTGATTAACTACCGCGGAAATATTGTCGATTGGTATGGGGCGTCTAACTATGCCGGAAGGTATATTGTGCTAGACTGGGATCAGGCCCTGGATACCACCAGATTTGTGGGGGAACTGTTTAAAGACAAGATTGTGTTGTTTGGTTTCCTGGGAGCCGACCTGAAAGACACTTCATGGGACGATAAGTTTTTTACACCTCTAAATAAAAAATATGCCGGTAAAGCCAGGCCCGACATGTATGGTGTGGTGGTTCATGCAAACATTATTTCAATGATTCTGAACGAAGATTACATAGAGGTTTTGCAAAACTGGCAGGAAATACTTATAGCCGTGGTACTCTGTTTTCTTAACGTGATGTTTTTTGTATGGATTGAGTGGGACGAAAAACGAAAAGACTGGTTCGACCTGGTGAGCATCACCATCCAGATAGTGCAGATCGTGCTGCTCTCGTTTTTAATGATTTATGCCTTTAATTGGTTTTCGCTTAAACTCAACATTACGCTTGCGCTGGCCGTGGTAGCCGTGGTTGGCACAAGTTTTGAGATTTACCAGAAAGTACTAAACGAATGGCTGTATCAACGTATCATGCTGCCCCGGAAGCAACGAAGGCAGAGTTTACCCGCAGAAGCCGGAGCGTATAAAGAAACCGATGCGCATAAAATTGTTTAACTTAGATGTCGTGAAATTATTTAACTACATGAAAATCAATAATTTAATTGTTCTTTCGGCGGTTTTTATGCTGCAGGTGGCCTGTGGCCAGCCCGGCGGCTATGCCTTTAAGGTGGTAGCCTGCAAAGGATTGAGCGAGGTTAAATCCGGCGGGACCTGGCAACCGGTTAAAACCGGAGCCATTCTAAAGGGGACAGACGAGATTAAGCTGGGCGAAAACGCTTATGTGGGCCTTTTTCACAACAGCGGTAAACCCAAAGAACTGAATAAACCCGGAACGTACCTTGTGGCCGAACTGGAAAAGCAGGTTTCGGCCGGTCCCAGCGTATTGAATAAATATGCAGAGTTTATTTTGAGCAGCAATTCTGATGAAAGGAAAAACAAGCTTAGCGCTACCGGAGCTGTGCATCGCGGCACCAAAGAAGACATAAACGTTATGTTGCCATCTGCACCGGGTATGAACACCGCCGTGTACAATCCCCTGGTTGTAATACGCTGGGAGAGCCGCAAAACCACTGGTCCGTTTGTGGTTCATATAACAAACATATTTGGCGACCCGGTGGCGCGAATGGAAACCACCTCCAACAGCATTGTGCTGAACCTGAACGACAAGCAGTTTGCAGATTTAGGTTCGCTGTTTGTGGAAATTGCCGATAAGACCAACCCTAAAGTAGCTTCGCCTCAATACACCATTAAACGAATGACACCTTCCGAGCAGGAACAAATTAAAAAGGCATGGAATGAAATAGCGGCCGACGTGGCTGAAGAAACGGCTATGAACAGATTTATTACAGCAGGTTTTTACGAAAACAAAAACCTGATTATCGATGCCATTGCGGCCTACGAAGAAGCCATACGATTGGCACCGGATGTGGACTTCTTTAAGGAGGCTTATAACAATTTTCTTATTCGCACCGGATTAAAAACTGTTCAACAATAAAACCCTTATACTATGAAAAGCTACCGTTGGTTAATCGCTTGTTTGCTGGTTTTTCCGGCTATACTTGTACTGGCGCAGGGATACGACTTTAAAGTGCTGGTAAGCAAAGGCAGAACCGAAGTTAAAACCGGAGATGCCTGGGCATCCATTAAAGTGGGCGCTAGCCTTTCAGCCTCCGATGAGGTTAAAATTGCCGAAAACAGCTATCTGGGGCTGATGCACGTTAGCGGAAAGCCCGTGGAAATTAAAGAAGCCGGCCCCTACAAGCTGGCCGATGTGGCTTCGTCCATTTCCAGGTCCTCATCGGTAATGAGCAAATACACCGAGTTTATACTGAGCAGCGAAAATGAAAAGAAAAATAAACTTGCTGCCACCGGGGCCGTACATCGCGACCTGAAGGCACCCGTGCAATTATATATGCCCAAGACATCGTTTCATCTGGGCAACGAGGTTTATTTAAGCTGGCATTCTCCCGAAAAGGCTACCGAAGCCGAGGTTGTGGTAATGAACCTGGCTGAAGATGTATTGGCCCGGTATGCTGTACAGGGAAATAGTTTTATACTTAAACTGACTGATGAGAAACTGGCTAAAGAGCCGAATCTTCTCATTAAGGTTACTACAAATAACGGGTATCAGTCGGGTAACGTGTCTGTAAAGAGGTTACAAGGCACGAAAAGAGCCGAGGTAGAAAAAGAGTGGAATGAATTCATGGCCACTGTTTCAGGGGGTACGGCTTTGGAGAAATACCTTCAGGCGGGCTTTTTTGAAAGCCATCTGTTGCTTTCCGATGCCCTTACCGCTTATCAGCAGGCTATGCAAATGGCCCCTGATGTAGAGTTGTATAAGGAAGAGTATAACAAGTTCCTGGAGCGCCTTGGGTTGGTAAAAAGCGAATAGCAGGAATTGAAAATAGCAAGAAAGGCCTCTGTATGAGACCTTTTCTTTTTGAAGGCAGGTTTATTGTTATATTTTTGTACGCTCCAACCAATTGAACACATGAGCGTACTGGTAAATAAAAATTCACGCGTTTTGGTACAAGGCTTCACCGGCTCGGAAGGCACTTTTCATGCCGGGCAAATGATTGAATACGGTACCAACGTGGTGGGCGGTGTAACCCCCGGAAAAGGAGGCACCGAGCATCTGGGCCGGCCGGTTTTCGACACAGTTCAGGAGGCCGTGCAAAAAACCGGAGCCGATGTATCAATTATTTTCGTACCCCCTGCATTTGCGGCCGATGCCATTATGGAGGCTGCCGATGCGGGCATCCGGGTTATTGTTGCCATTACGGAGGGAATACCGGTAAAAGATATGATGCTGGCCAAGAAATATATTCAACAACGCAAAACCATATTGATCGGGCCAAACTGCCCGGGAGTTATCACGCCTGGCGAAGCTAAGGTGGGCATTATGCCGGGCTTTGTGTTTAAAAAAGGCAGGGTAGGGGTTGTGTCTAAATCGGGGACACTTACCTATGAAGCGGCCGATCAGATTGTAAAGGCAGGCCTGGGAATATCTACGGCTATTGGTATAGGGGGTGACCCGATTATCGGTACACCTACTAAAGAAGCAGTAGAAATGCTGATGAACGACCCCGAAACCGACGCCATCGTTATGATTGGGGAAATCGGTGGAAATTATGAGCCGGTTGCCGCCCGTTGGATTAAAGAAACCGGAAACCGGAAACCTGTAGTGGGCTTTATAGCTGGACAAACCGCACCCCCAGGCCGCCGCATGGGCCATGCCGGGGCTATCATTGGCGGGGCTGAAGATACGGCTGCTGCTAAGATGAAAATTATGCGCGAGTGCGGCATACACGTAGTTGAGTCACCAGCCGAAATCGGAGAGACGGTAAAGCAGGTGATGAAGTAAGCGCTGCACCAAAAAAATTAATAATTGGCCCGGAGTTCCTTTTCCAGGTACTGGTTAAACTGCCTTACGTTAGGAAATACAAAAATCTTTTCCGCATCGTTACAGGGCAGGTCTTCGCGAAAGATAACTTCTACACACCAGGTGTGCAGCATGTACAAATAGGCCGTGCGGCCGTTTTTTGTTCGCAAGCCCAGCATAGTGCCTTTATTGAGCAGGTAGTTAAGTTTCTTTTTATCCGGAAGCCATCGGAAGATCCAGCGTTTTAAAAGGTCAGTCATTGTTTTTCTTATTTACCAGCCATTTCATTTACAAAGAAAACGCAAAGTGGCTTACCTTGTTCAACCCGCTCTGTTTCAGGGGTGTAACTAACTGAGCGTTTTTGTTAAATTTTGTGAGTTCTGTAAAAAAAATGGGTCGTACCTTACATGCACCTTCAACCTATGCCAGGGCAAAAAGGCCTGAAACTGCGTGGAAAGCCATATCGGGCTGTATAAACCGCAGAAAATCTTGCATCGTAAGCAATTTTACTACAGCAGTTCATTGGCCAGGTTGGCCAACTCCGAGCGCTCGCCTTTTTCCAGGGTAATGTGGGCGTACAGGTCATGGTCCTTCAGGCGGTCAATCAGGTACGACAGCCCGTTGGACTGTGAATCCAGGTAGGGCGTGTCAATCTGGTGGATGTCTCCGGTAAAAATAATCTTGGTGTTTTCGCCAGCGCGGGTAATGATGGTTTTTACTTCGTGCGGAGTAAGGTTTTGGGCTTCATCTACAATAAAACAAATATTCGATAGGCTCCGGCCGCGGATGTAGGCCAGGGGGGTTATAACCAGTTTTTCCTGGTTTACCATTTCGGTAATCTTGGTATATTCCTTATCGGTTTCATTGTACTGGCTTTGAATGAATTTCAGGTTATCCCACAGGGGTTCCATGTACGGATTGAGTTTTGATTTAATATCGCCGGGCAGGTAGCCGATATCTTTGTTGCTGAGCGGTACAATTGGGCGGGCCAGGTAAATTTGCCGGAAATCGCGTTTTTGTTCCAATGCTGCGGCTAAAGCAAGTAGGGTTTTGCCCGTTCCGGCAATGCCTTGTAACGACACCAGTCGTATTTCTGGTTTCAGCACAGCATGTATGGCAAATGTCTGCTCGGCATTCCGGGGTTTTATTCCGTAAACTGAGCGCTTTTCTACATGCTCGATCATTCCGTTAAAAGGGTTGAAGTAGGCCAATACCGATTTTTTGCCGCTGCGAAGAATGTAATAATGATTTTTGAGGGGTACGGTGTTGCCCAGTAATTCTTCGGGCGGGCAATATCCTTTGTCGTACAACAGGTTTATGGCATCGGCATCTACATCTTCCAGAATAGTACGGCCGGTATAAAGCGAGGATATGTTTTTTACTTTTCCGGTGGTATAATCTTCAGCCTGCAGGCCCAGTGCTTTGGCTTTTAGGCGCAGGTTCACATCTTTCGATACCAGTATAACCTTGCGGTTTTTTTCTTCTTTCTGCAGGCGTAAGGCAGCATTAAGTATGCGATGATCGGGCTTATCTTCATTAAATATTTTGTTGGCATCGGGTATGCCGTTGCCGAAGGTGTCCATCAATACCTTAAAGTTTCCTTTTTCCCGGCCGTTAAGCGGGTTCCAGTTGTGCAGCATCTGGTCTTTGGCCAGTTTGTCAATAAGCCTTATGAATTCGCGGGCTTCGAAGTTTTTGGTGTCGTTGCCTTTCTTGAAGTTATCCAGTTCTTCCAGAACGGTTATCGGAATGCCGATGTCGTGTTCGTCGAAGTTTAAAATGGAATTGTGTTCGTAGATAATAACCGAAGTGTCGAGTACAAATATTTTTTTTTCCTTTTTAGCTCTTGCCATAGCCAGGGTTAAAGTTGGGGTAAGGAACAAAAACCTTTTTGAAAGTGGTAGTGCGCAAGTGGAATATTTTTTTGATAACTTTACCTTCCTTCGGTTTCTGTAAAGGCCAGCGAATACAGATCGTCTGCACCTGTTGGAGTAAGTTTAAGCAGGTTAGCCAGTACCAGGTACACCAGTTTTTGCGAAGCCTTACGGTAAGGCAGGCGGGTTAATCTGGCGAATCTGCTTACGGTAATGGTTTTGTGTTCTGCCAGATATTTCAACAGTTGCTGTTCGTGCTCGCCATACCGGATAAGCCGGTTGTGTTGGTGGTTCCGGTAGCGTAACACGGTTTTCATTTCAGTGCTGGCTTTAAAACTTTTATCGTGAAAGCGAACGTAACAGGCTGTTTCCCTGCCGTGGCGGATCTGGTACAACCATCTTTTGCGGGTTTTGATGTGATAGGCCAACACAAAACGCGCTGGTGCAATGGGTATTAGCTCTTCTGTATAAAGAAGTGCAGGTCGGACGTATTTTTCTATAGCCTGCCGGATGACGAACGATTCTTCATCGGGGTATTTTACACCCGGAATGCTGCCATCATCAGCCACGCCTACCAGCAGAGTGCCTCCGTCGGTATTGGCAAAGGCCACCAATTCGCGTACAATTTTTTCGGGGTCCGAAGCCCGTCGTTTGAATTCCAGCCGTTGCCCTTCACCTTCGGCTACCAGGTAACGAAGTTGCAGGAACCGTGGCGAAGAAAACGTTACCTGTTCAAACCGGTTTGTCGTCATCAGGCGGTTCTTCGTTTTCTTCATCATTTTTAAAGCTAAACATCGTGCTCATCAGGTCTTTAAACCGGGCGCCGCTGCTTATGGGCTGGCGGCTAATGAGGCTGTGTTCGGCCATTCCAAATAAAGCAAATTCCATTAAAAATAGCTGAAGATTTTCGTCTGCCTTAGGGTAATAGTGCCGTATGGCTTTAGCCAGGCCGGGTACGGAGTTTAACGCCTGGCGGTAGGCCATCTGGTTCATATCGGTAAGCAGGTCCATAGTATGGCCTTCGTTAAACCAGCGGGTAATGGTTTCGAACAGGGGGTTAACTTTAAGCTTGCCCGAAGTGTTCCAGTCAGGAAAATGTTGTGCAAACTGTGTGCGGATGGCCCGGCCTATCAGGTTCTGGGCAACAATGGCAGGTCCTTCCTGTTCTCCTTCGTACACCAGTTCCACCTTTCCGGTTATGGCCGGTATTATGCCAATGAAATCGGTTAGGCGTACGGTGGTGTGCTTTTCGTTGTTCAGCAGGCGTCTGCGCTCGGCAGCAGCTACCAGGCTTTCGTAGGCCGATATGGTAAGCCGGGCCGACACACCGCTTTTGCGGTCTACATAATCGCTTTCGCGGGCTTCAAAGGCAATCTGTTCGATAATTTCTTTTGCTATTTCAGGTACTGTTACCTGTTCTGCCAGCGGAGCTAAGGTTGCTTCTTGTTGGGTAATGCGTTTGGCATCGGCCAGACTTCGGGGATAGTGGGTAAGAATCTGGCTGCCGATGCGGTCTTTAAGCGGTGTAACAATGCTGCCGCGGTTGGTGTAATCTTCGGGATTGGCAGTAAAGACAAACTGTATGTCGAGCGGTAACCTGATTTTAAAACCCCGTATTTGGATATCACCCTCTTCAAGGATGTTGAATAAGGCCACCTGAATGCGGGCCTGCAGGTCGGGCAGTTCATTAATTACGAAAATACCTCGGTGGGCTCTGGGAATAAGTCCGAAGTGGATAACGCGTTCATCGGAATAGGGCAATTTAAGCGCGGCAGCTTTTATTGTTTCCACATCGCCCAGCAGGTCGGCTACCGACACATCGGGCGTAGCCAGTTTTTCGGTGTACCGTTGGCTTCGGTGCATCCAGGCTATGGGGGTATTATCCCCCATTTGGTTTACCGTGTCGCGTCCGTAACGCGAAATGGGATTGAACGGGTCATCATTCAGTTCCGAGCCTTCTATTACAGGTATGAATTCATCGAGCAGGCTGGTCATCAGGCGGGCCAAACGGGTTTTGGCCTGTCCACGCAACCCCAGCAGGTTAATGTTGTGCCGGGCCAGGATGGCCCGCTGGAGGTCAGGAATTACGGTATCGTCATAACCGTAGATGCCCTCGAATACCGGTTCATTCTTTTGGAGTTTGCAGATAAGGTTGTCGCGCAACTCGTCTTTAACCGATTTGGGGCGGTAGCCGGCCTGCCGGAGCTGCCCCAGGGTTTTTATTTTTACGATGTCCATGCGTTAAAAATGTTTTACGCGATTCCTTCTGAAATCTTCAAAAACCAGATGTCCGAGCCCCTCCACACTGCTGTAGTAGGCATTGCCGTTGTTAATGCGGGTAAATTCCCGAACAAAAGTTTTTAAATAAGGGTCGGAGGCAACCATGAATGTGGTTACAGTAATTTTTAGTTTGCGCAGTTGTGCAGCGAGTGTGAGGGTTCGGTTAATAATTTTTTTATCTAAACCAAATGGATTTTTGTAGTAGGTTAGTCCTTGTTTAATGCAGGTAGGTTTACCGTCGGTAATCATAAAAATTTGTTTGTTCGGATTTTTCCTACGCCTCAGGATATCCATGGCCATTTCAAGGGCTGCTACGGTATTGGTATGATACGGGCCTGCCTCCAGGTAGGGTATGTCTTTGAGTTGAATGGGCCGGGCGTCATCGCCAAAGGCTACGAAATCTAAGGTGTCTTTCGGGTATTTTATTCTTATAAGTTCGGCCAGGGCAAGGGCTACCTTTCTTGCCGGGGTAATGCGGTCCTCTCCGTACAGGATCATGGAATGTGAAATATCGAGAAGTAAAACCGTAGAAGTTTGGGTATTATGTTGCGTTTCTATGATCTCCAGGTCCTCTTCCGTTAACCTAAAATCATCGGGGCCGTGATTAATCTGAGCGTTTTTAAGGGAATCGGTTACGGCAATGTATTCGGGGCTGTCGCCAAAGTTATAGCTTCTACGGTCGGTTGAGGATTCATCGCCCCGGCCGGTGTATACGGTGGTATGTTCGCCCCGTTTTGATTTTTTCAGCCTGCCGAAAATCTCTTCGAGTGCCGACCTGCGGATTTGTATTTCGGTGGTTCGGGTAATGCTGAGTGTGCCGGTTATCGGATCTTCGGTCACGTAGCCTTCGCGCTTAAGTTGTTCAATAAAGTCGCCAATGCCATAATTGTCGGATGTGAGTTTATACAGGCGGTCGGCTTCGGTAAGCCATTGCAGGGCCTCCCGGGCGTTTCCTGCCGTGATGTGCAGTAACTGGATGAAAACAGAAAACAACCGTTCGAAGTCAGACTTACCCGAAGCAGGCGGAGGGGTGAACTTATGGAAACGAAATCCTTTCACTTTGGTAATATAACCGAAATGAAGTTGGTTAGGTTTGATGTAGAATAAATTTTACGTCTCGGCCCCGGAAAACTTAAAAGCAAATACGCCATAGTCCGTCGCGGTCCGATTGCCGGATGTTCACTTGTTTACCTTGGTGAACAATGAGGGTAAGGCTTTCACTGCCCATCTCCCAGAAGCTGCCTCGCAGAAATACATTTACTCCCAGTGTTGCCGAGTCGGGCATCCTGCCGGGCAGGGCATATTTTTGCCAGGCCTGTGCTTCGGTAAGGGTTCCAACATCGGCAGGGTTTACATCGGCCGGGGCTGTTTGGCCGTCGTATCCGAGCCAGGGTTGTTTCATCTTTCTGTTACCGGCTGCATACGAAGGAACCAGTATAATCTCTGCCTTTTTTGAAATAACGTGTTGGTAGCTTTCGGGAAACCACGAATCGGCACAAATAAGCACGGCTGTTTTTCCTGCTTCGGTATCAAATACTGGGATGTTTTCTGCCGGGCAGGAAGCAGAGAAGCCTTGTTCTGCAGCTGTAAGAAAAGATTTTTTTACTGCTCTGGGGTCTACACTTCCATCGGGATAAAAAACAAACGAGGCGTTGAACAATTCACCGGTAAGGTGAACGGCAATTTCATTTTTAAATACGGTAGGATCGGGCAGCACAATAGAGCCCGCCACTATGGTGGCTTTGTAGGCAGTGGCCAGCCTGCGGAATACCGCGGTGTACGTGCGGGCCATTTCTGCCGCCTTCATTTTGAAAAGGGCTGCTTTGGTTGTGTGTTCGGGGGTAAACAACAACCAATGGCGGACAAACGATATGAAGTTGCTGAATATGAGGGTGGCCATAGCTTCGTTTATGGTGCGGCTACTGGCTACCGACTTTTTTTCTCCGGCCAGCACCAGCCAGGTTCCCAGGTATTCAGGTAATAAAACTATGGTGCGAGGTTGCAGGTAACCGGCCTGTTTTGCATGAAGAAAATAATGATTGATTTTATTATAAAAATATTCTTCGCTCAGATAATCGGTGGGTTCCATCCAGGGCTGAATGGCCAACACGTGGCGCGAACAGGGCGTATCTAAATACACGGTTTCCGTTACCGCAGGTTGGTGGTAGGGCGGAGGCGGAGGGTAGTTGCGGCCCGATCGCGACCAGATGACCCATACGATGAACAGGGTAAGCAATGCAGCAGGCAGGTAGTAGCGGAGTTTCATGATTGCTTAAGGATTTGTTGTGCTGCGCGTTCGCCCGCGCGTACGGCTCCCTCTATGTACCCGTACCACTCGGCCGATGTTTCCGTGCCGGCCCAGAATACATTACCTACCGGTTTGGCCAAGTCATTCTGGAAAGCACTCCATGCACCTGGAGGGTACACAGCCGCATAGCAACCTCCCGTCCAGGTTTCATCGGCCCAGCAGTGGTCAGTATAATATGCCGGCCGAAGGGCGGCGGAGCCAAAATATCTTTGAAAAACTTGTAGGGCTGTGGCCTGGCGTTGGGTGGCGGGCCGTGCAAAAAACGCACGGGCGCGTTTGGCCAGGCTAAATGCTACCAGTACTCCGTAACCAGAGTCAGGTGGTGAGCAGTCGAAAATAACCTGAAAAGGCTGACTGTCGTCTGCTACTACCTGTCCGCTCAGGTTGTGGTTGCGCCAAAAGGGGTGCTCGTACACCGCAAGTATTTTGCCTGCATGGCCCATGAATAGCCGTTGCAGCAGTTGTTGTTTTGAAACGGGTAGCGGAGGATCGAAGAGAATATTTCTTGTACAAACCGGAGGTAAAGCCAGTATAACTTTTGAAGCCTGAAATGAAAAATTTGTACCCGAAATGCGAACATAATTTTCTCTTTGTTCTATCCTTGTTACCACGTGCTCTAAACAGATATGTTCTTTAAAAGGATGCGCG
>FWPU01006141.1_pt1 | contig 24610 bp, 21 predicted proteins | sample 2228361 | NCBI WGS metagenome assembly FWPU01 (sample SAMEA103939777, study PRJEB20133) | metagenome | reverse complement strand
TGCTAACTGTCTGTTCTGGTCGGAGAGGCCGGATTTGAACCGGCGACCTCTTGGTCCCAAACCAAGCGCGCTAGCCGCTGCGCCACTCTCCGCCGCGATGATTATAAGCAGAGCTTGTTACTCGTGCAAGGCACTCGTAATAAGCAGAGCTTGTTACTCGTGCAAGGCACTCGTAATAAGCAGAGCTTGTTACTCGTGCAAGGCATCGACACCCACTTAGTTTGGCTCTAATTTTTTGGTCTTTTTGAAGAACTCTTTGACTTGGCGCTCACTGACGTTGAGCCGCTTTGCGAGTTTCTTGAGTTCTTCCGGGGAGACTTCTTCGTCGAGCCACTGCTCCAGCTTCATCAGGTCAATGCGCCACCGGCCTTCAACTTTCTCGCCCGGCAGCTCACCCGCTTCTAACATCTTATAGATCTCGTCAACCTGGATGCCCAAATACCTCGAAGCCTCCCAGGGCCGTAGATACCCACCGCGCTTCATGTCCGTACTCCTTCTTCTAACCTGCTCACTTGTGAACGCCTTTTAAGTACTATGGCGCAAGTGCTTAATATTCTCGATGAACTCACTGACCACTTGGGTGAAGCGGCGCCAGTCAAAGAGCAAGGCCACGGCAATCCAGAGCAGATAAATATACGCCATCTGGGGCGTCTCGCGGTAGATGATGGCCATCTGAACAATTAGAATGAGAAACATGAAGAGTTCTGTGATCGATTTGGAGCGAAAATAAGCGATGACCACAGCCGCTAAAGCCGTGTAGATCAGCGCCAAGCGCATGGATACAAAGCCCGCCAGCGCCAGATAGGCTAAAATCGCAAACACCATGATCACATCGAACTGAAAGTCGTGATCACCAAGCCAGGTGTGTTTCTTTTCTTGCGCTCGTCTGGCGAATCGGCCATCTAAAATATCTGTGGTCCAGCCCAGAATCGTCAGCCAGACCACCGCGGGCAGCGCCTTCTTGCCCTCAAAACCCAAAAGCACCATCGCGATGGCAATCAGCGCCCGTGACGCCGTCAGCCAGTCCGCTAAGCGCTTCATGCCCTTCAACTCCTTCCGCCCTGATTATATGCCCAAAGAGGACAGGAGTCAATAGCTTATTCCACCCTGATGCCTCTTCGCTTTCGCTCAGCAAAGGCTTGCTCAACAGACTAGAAACTTGACAAATGAGTCAATATGTGATATAACACACCCGAAATTCACAGAAGGCTCGGGAGGGATCTTTATGCGAGAGAAAAAGCGATTGTCACTCAAGTTCGGAGTCGGTGTTGTATTAGCCGTGGCGTTGGCAGTCGGGCTGGCGGGCTGTGCGCCCTTCCTCGACCAGTTAACGAATCGTCAGGCCATCTCTCAGCCCGCGAGTTCGGATTCAGACAGGCTCCAACCACTAAGCGCGAGTTCTGAGGCCAGTTGCGTGTACTCCATACCAGAGCCGCAGCGCGCTCAACTCCTATAGCAAGCGCTCACAGATTCCCAATTTCAGGCGGTGCGTGCACAACTCGAAGGCCGAGGCCTGACGATGAATGCGGACGGAGCCCTGGCGCTGCAGATCGCCGATGGTGAGCACATTTTCCTCCCCTTCGGCAAGCAGGCCCATCTGATCTGGAGTCGGCGGGGGAGCCAGACTATGGCCATCGGGCTCATCCAGCAGGGGAAGAAGACGCTCAACGTGACAGCTTCTGCGAGGAGCGCTGGGTGAGGCCTCTAAATGAAGCGAAGAAGCTCTTGAGCCAGCTCAGGCAGAAGGGTAAGTTCAAAGAGTTCGAGAGCCGCCTGAAGCAGCAGGGGAAGCGATTGGCAGAAAGCTTGATGCAAGCGGCTGTGGATGAGACACAGAAGCGCGTGCTGATCGGTCTGGTGCTAGAGGGCAGCAGTGGAAAAGTCTTCGACTATGCGCTTATGATGGCGGCCCGGCCACAGGGTACGGACGATTGGGAGCTTTTGGGCGATGAGGAGCCACAGGCTCGTGGGTGCCAGGCCGTTCAGGCAACAGCAGCATCCGCAACGCCCCTGTATGTGGGAGACGTGAGTTCTCTCCCCACGATCGGTTACTATGATAGTAAGAGGTCAGTATGCCTCTATGGAGGCACCTACTCTTGCGTGGACGTTGAGGTGCCCACGCTGTCTGTCAACCCCACTCAGATAGACTTTGGTGTCCTGTTGGTGGGCTGGTCGCGTGAGCAGGGCATCACGGTGAAAAACAATCGCTTGGTGACCCAGACGGTGACGGTGCGCACGAGCGCGCCCTTCTGGCTGGTGTCAGGGAGTTCCTTGGTGGCAAGCCTCTCCTTCAGCTTGGGGGTAGGGCAGAGCCGAGAGGTGAAGGTGCGCTTCAGCCCAACGACAGCAGGGACATTTCAAGGCAATGTCAACATCACCAGTGACGGAGCAAGCTTCACCATAGCTGTGTCGGGTACTGGCTTGACTTTTGAAGAATTCCTGGCCCGGTTCTACAACACTGTAGCAGCTGAAAAAGGGCCCTCTACCCTTTATTACCCCTATAAAGAGGGCAAAGCGTTGATGGTCCATGGCTTCGGTCAGCTGTCGGAGTCGCTCATCAAAGAGCTTGTCAACATATCAGAAACCATCTCGGCGGAGCAACTCCTTCAGAAGAACCGGGAGCTTCTGGAAAGGTCGATAGCCGAAGCTCAGGCTATGCCCTCTTGGGAGGCCATTAAGAGGGCCATTGAATATCTTGCCCGTTTCTGGAACGATCCCGCTGCCTACGAGAGAGCCTTGCAGTGGCTCAAAGATAACGATCCGGCATTCAAGCAATTCTGGGAACTCTTAGAGAAGGGCGCCTGTAGAGGAAAAATTTGTTTTGGAAGACTAGGCCCGCAGAAGGCCCGTGAGATTATTGATACCCTAGCGTGGCTAGCATCGAAGCCAGAGCTTTGGAGCGAATTCACAAGGACCATTGAGAAGGCCATGAGGGCCTTAGCAGCCTTAGGCCTCACTGAGGTCGATAAGATAGGTATCACCACTTTGCTGGGCTTAGCTAGCGTCTTCAAGGCATTGGCGGAACGGAGTGCATGGGACGCTATTTCCTTCGGGTATCTCTTGACACAGACGATTGATCTGATCCTTGGTTGCCGAGATTGCAGTGACGATGAAAAGAAGAATCTTACCCTTCAACTGCTGGGCAAAGCATTTGCCACGATGATACCAACATGGCTAGGGGGAGAAACTGTCGATGCATATGTCTTTGATGTGAAGGTCATCAATGCGTTCTTAAATCATGGGTGGCGCCCACTCGAAATCAACAAAAATGTGGGTGGCGTCCATGTTGATCTTGTTGCTAGGATTTACAGCCCTGAGCTGGGACGAACCATCACCGCTTACATCAACGCTTACGACAAGTTCGATCCCGGCAGGATCGCTCAAGAGATGAAGAGAATTACCGAATACATCAAGGAGCAGAACATCCCCGATGGGGTGGCCGTTGCAGTTATCGGGGAGCCAACGAGCCATGATGCAATCAAGACAACAGCTGATAGCCACTACACGCCGGGTGCACCTGTGGTTTACATCTACCAGGGATCTGATGGGCAATGGTACTGGTATTCCAATTGCAAGACAGATGAGGAGTGTAGGAAGGCAGCGGCTGTGGCCGCCCAATCCCCTTACAACCCAAAGCCGAGTCCCTTAATGGGCAGTGGGAGCTCGGGCTCTGGCACAGGCAGCAGCGGGAATACAGATGAAGATGAAAGTGCTTTTCTTTGCATCACCCCCTGCCCGATATAGCAGGTGCGTTTAAAGCTTATGAATGCGACGGTTATCTGGAGGGCATGCAAGTTCGTTGGCTTGGGAGTGGCCCTAGCCTTAGGGTTCTTATCTAGCCAGGGTCAGTTAGAGCTAAAGGAGGTTGAGGTCTGCCCTCAGGGGCCTCCCAAGTGCTTCTCCGCTTCGATTCAAGTAGCGGTGAACGCTGTGGCCCCCGGAGGTTTGGTAAGTGTGGCGCCTGGTGAATACAAGGAGAACGTGACCATCCAAAAGAGCCTTATCCTACGAGGCGAAGTCTACGAAGGCTGGCGGTATGGGGAAGGCGCAATCCTTAATGCTCAGGATCCAGAACAGCCTACCCTAGCCATCAAGTCCTCACAGGTCACCATCGAGCACCTGGTGGTGCGCGGAGGCATGCCCATCCCGATCAGAGAGGGGGTCATAGAGGTGGAGAGAGGCTCCCAAGCTGTCTATATACGCCAAAGCCGCATTGAGAGCGAAGGGGCAGCCATTGTCGCAACAAGGAGCAGGCAGCTCCGCATTGAAGAGAACATCATCCTAACCCCACCAAGGGAAAGCTCCCCTGGAACTAGGGCGGGGGCAGGGGAGGCCATTAGTGTCGCCAACTCCAAAGAGATCCTAATCCTCCGCAATACGATCTTGGCCGATGCGACTGCTATTACGATTATGGGTGGAGACCAAATTGAAGTAGTGGGAAACTATATTGGAGCCTATTCCTTATCCGCCTTGCATTCAGGGATCATAATAGTACCGTGGCCTCCCCCCTTGATCCTGTTTCCTCCATTGTGGCCTTTGTGGGAGGAAGCAGAAGGAATGGGGAGTGCCCAGGTAGCAGACAACATCCTGATAGGGCCTGGGTATAATGGGATCGCGATCGTCGGCCGCAAACTTGAGATGACCAATAATCACCTCCTAGGCTTTTGGATGGTGGGAATCGAGGCATTATCGGAAGAAGCTCTAACCATTCAGGGCAACACAGTCGCAGTAGCAGGCGTATCAGAAATAAGGGAAGCCCAAGAGGACTATTACGGCAGAGGTGTCGGGATACTTGCTTATGGCATTGAGGGGAGTGTCTTGCACCTGGAGGGTAATGTTGTAAAGGGCAACGCCAGATTTGGAATCTTGGTAGGTACGCAAAGAAGTGGGAGGGCTCATTTATCGGGGAATGCGGTGATCCGCAGTGAGAGGGGGGGCATCGCACTCTTACAGGAACCATGCGTCACAGAGGTAGCGGGTTCGTTCATTCGGATTTACCTTCCTTATACCTTCAATCTACGCTTTGAGGGCGAGCTTTCTGGGGAAGGCAACTTCATTTTGGGGGCTGGAAAAGATGAGCTATGCCCTGCAGACTTCCCATGGCCTGCTGGGTTTAAGAAGTAAGTGGGCTCCAATAAAGAAGATAGCCCTTGACATTTTCGGAGCGGGTCTGAATGAGCAAGTACGCCGGTGGGCTGAATGGCAGGAGCGGAAGAAGTTGTTAGAGGAGTATATGGGAGGAGATCGGCGGACAGGCTCAAGTTCAGATCCAGGACGTCGTGGTCTGAGAGAATCGCCTGTTCGGCATCAGAGTCGCTGGCTCCGCGATGGCGACCATCTCAAACTCGCAGATCACTCAAAACGGCTTCAACACCCTGTTTAAGCTAAATGGCATATGCATCCGGGAAGATGCTAGAGTCACGGTCGAGCGCTCGCAGATCTTCGGAAATGCGCGGTCAGGCATAGAGATGGGCTACTCCTTCACTGACAGCGTTAACGCCCCAAGTCACCATCCGCCGATCCCAGATCTTCGACAATCAGCTATTTGGGGTTGACATCACTGTCCCTCGCAGCCAGATTCGAGTGACCATTGAGGACTCGGAAGTCTTCCGTAACGAGTCCGATGGTATATTCATTTTCATTAATACAGAACGCGACGCTAAGCCTGTAACGGCTCACGTCGCCATCACACACTCCGCGATCTCCGAGAATGGGCGCGATGGCTTGTCGATCGGGGTTGGTGGAGTGGTTGAAGCCAAAGAAGCGACCTTTGAATTGCGGGGTGTGACCATCGAGCGGAATGGGACCGATCCCATCTGCCAGGAGGTCTTAGATTGGGTTTGCAACGGCATCCTCCTGAGTCTGCTAGAGAGGGCTCGGGTGACGATTGCCGATGCGGTGATCCGCAGGAATACAGACTGGGGCGTAGCGGCTTATTTGGAGAAGTGCGGCTACTCTTGGGACAACGACTTCGTCGGTGAGGTCGTCTTCGAAGGCCACAACGTCATCGAGGGCAACAACACGGCGGGCAATCATCAGGGGGAGGTCTGTTTGCCTTAGGCCAAAAGCAGCAGAGCGGATTTGTGCTAAATTAGCCATAGAAGGTATTGCTTCAACCCGCCCAAAAGCGGGAGAGGTGTTAGATTATTTCCCCCCGAAGGCCAATCGCTTATCTGTGGGCGAATACTTTATTTCAGCGCTCGGGAAAGCGTTGATTCGTACCTGAATCCAGATCTGGTTGCGGCTGCCGTAGATGCCCAGCTCCCAACACGCATTGCAGAATTTCTTGATGAGCCCATATTGAAAGGCGGTAAATTTTTTATTCAAAAAATCGAACTCGCCTTTGAAAGAAATCTCCCAGTTATCGCCCAGTGAGAAAGCCGTCTCGCTGTTGATCCGTTTCAAAAGCCGCCGATTGAGATCATAGCTCAAGCCTAATTTAATCTGTTTTCCCAACGTGAGTTTGACGATGAGATCATTGTAGCGCTTATTGACAGGGTCGTACGCGGTGTTGGCAAAGACGCTTCCCTGCGGCGCTTGAAGGCTCCCTTGCAGGCCGATGCGCCTCAGCACACCTTGATTCACATCATACTCCGACTCCGAGGCGAAGCTTATTAATAAGCGCTCATAAGCGCTGCGATAAGCGAGATTTATTTTTAACGGGTCGAAGAGCCTGCGTGCTAGATCGTAGCCGGTCGTTGAGCTGACACTGAAGCTACCCACACTCCAGCTGGCTCGGAACAGCGCTTTATTCATCAGCACAAGCTTATCGAAGCTGAAGGGCGTCTCGCCTTTTAAACCGCGAAACGTATAGTCCGCACTCAGTGTCAAATTTTCCATCGGGGTGAAGCTCAGAGCGGGCGTCACTTCGAGTATGTCTCGCCGCCGATCTGCCCCGTAAATCGAAAATCTGTAATTGAGATTCGAACGCAGCTTCAATTGATTTTCAAAGAGGGCCAGCTCAGCCGTTCCCAAGCCGAACGCCGCATCCAATCTTGTGCTCTCGTCGAACTCATTTAGGCTGCGGCCCTGCCGCTCGAGCTTCTTCTCGCGATAGCGGCCCCAGTTGATTCCGAACGAATAGTTCAAGGGGGCAAAGTTTTGGATTGAAAAATTCCCGCCCTTTGCTATTGCCAACTCCGGCATCCGTTCGAGCACACCATAGTTGATCTGATCGGTGCCCTCTGCTTCTTTCTGTTCTTTTTGGGCGATGTTCTGATCGCGGCTCATCGCAAAGCTCCAGCGCCAGTCTTGATGCTGTCCCGTCAGAACCGCTTGAGAGAGCAGGCGATTGTCTTCCTCTTGCTCGAAGAGCGCATTCCTGAGATCGGCGGCCAGATCGAGTCTGATCTCGTCACTGATCAAAAGAGTATGGCTCCAGTCGAGATCGAAGGAAGTTGGGCTATTGGCTATTAGCTTCTGGCTGCCGGCTAAAGGCCAAAAGCTAATAGCCGACAGCCTATACAGGCGAAGCGTGCCGCTGTTCTGAGCGAACTCGTATCTGAAGTCAATGCCCGCCCCCAACTCTTTCGTTTTATTGAAGTAATCAAAAAGCAAGAAGCCGAAGTTTTTGGGATCGAGTAGAAAGGGGAGCCGCCACTTGGCGTACCAGCCACGAATACTATCTCGCCCCAGCTCCGGCAGAAACGGGTTCTTCTGCTCCTCTTTGAGCGGCGCCACATAGAACGGCGCCCACAAGATGGGAACCCCAAACGCCCGCAGTGTGATATTAAACGCCATTAAAAGCTCGTCCGTGAAGATCACGATTCTGTCGGCGCTGATCGAGTAAGCTGCCTTTGGGATGGCCTCCTCACAACCACACGTTGTGAAAGCCCCCTTAGAGATATCGAGCGTATTAATCTCATTCTTGTCGTCAAAAGACGCCTTGGCTTTGGCGCCTTGGAAGCGCAGCGGGTGAGTCTCGCCGCGGGAATTCTTAAATTGCGTCTCGCCAGTAAATTTATCTATCTGGGAATCGCGAGCGATCAATTTGTCTTCTTTGAGCTCAAAGCGCAAGCGCAGCTCTTCAGAGTTTAAAATGCGGCGAGCCGCCTTTTCTTGAGACTGCTTTTGAGCTGCGGCCCCTTCGAACACCACATCCGTTTGGGCCAAGGCTTCCCAGAGATCGCCTTCGAGTTTTTTAAGCGTGATCTTTTGAGCTCTTATGTTCCCGCCCTCGTATTTGATTTGCGCCTTTTCAAAAGCGATCTCTTTGAGTGCCAATTCGGCTTCGGCGTCTTCCTCCAAATCAGCTTCGACGGCCACTGCAGAGGCTTTCCAATGCTTATTCTCGAAGACCACCGAGCCTGAGGCATTAAGTTCCCACTGCTTGTTCTGACGGATAATAATCAAGCTTTCGGCTTTGATGGCATCTTCGCCGTAGGCGGCTAGCACGTTGCCCGATGCTTCAATCTTCTCCCAATTTTTCGAGATCGTTACGGAGTCTGCTTTCAGCTCCAGCGGAATCGGTTGGCTATTGGCTCTTAGCTCTTGGCCAAAAGCTAAAAGCCAAAAGCCAAAAACCACACCCAATGGGATGATCCTTCGGAGCCGCTCCCAGAGATCTATGCGGCTGACGCGATCTAAGAGCAAAAGCAGAACGAATCCCAAGGCGGCAAACAAAATATGAGGGAGCCAGACGCTGACGGCCGGCTGAAGGATACCCCGCTTGCCCAAGGCCTCCATCCAAAGAAAAGTGCCTTGAAAGAGCCCGACCAAAAGTATACTGATCACAATCCCCGCCGCTCGGCTTCTGTACCCGAACAAAAGACTCAACGGCGCACCAAACAGGGCGAACACAAAACCTGCCATCGGGATGGCGAGTTTGGCGTGATACTCGACGATGAGACTATCAGCCGAAAGCCCGCTGGCCCTGAGTATTTGAATTCTTCTTCGAAGCTCTCGGCTGCTCATCTCGTAAGGCGTGCGCTGCTCCAAAAAGAGATTCTCCAAATTGCTGCCTACGTTGATGCTCAGTTTTTCGAAGCGGGCCTTGTATTTTAAATCCCCTTGATCGTCGTATGTGTGAATGGCGCCGTCTGTGAGCTCCCAGACGTTGCCTTGCCAGCTCGCTTCTTCGGCAGTGATCACCTTGGGGTATCGAGCCGTATCATCTTCCACGAACAGCCCACCGCTCATGTCATAGATCAGAACGCCGCTTAAACGATTATTTTCTCGATCGTAATGGCGCACATAGAAGAAGCGATCCTCGGCGTCTTTGAAGAAGGCGTTGTCTTTGATCTGGGGCGCGGCGTTTTTCAAAATCATCTGGCGAATGAGCGTATAATACTTTTGATTGCCCCAGGGGGTCAGCGCTTCGTTCAAAAATAGATCGAGAAGGCTCAGCAAGAGCCCCATGATCAAAATCGGGACGACGATCCTCTTGAGAGAGAAACCGCCCGCCTGCAGCGCAATGACCTCCCGATCATGACTCAGGCGCCCCAACGTGAGAAAGATGGCAAACAGAGTCGCCACGGGAATTGCTAAAATTAAAAGATCGGGCAGCTTATAAAACAAGATTTTGAGCACCGTCCAGAGCCCGATACTTTTGTCGAGCAGAAAGTCGCCCAACTGTAAAATCAAATTGAGCATGATGAAGATAATAAACCCCACCAAAGCCAGCGCGAACGGGAAGGCCATCTCTCTAAGCAAATATTTATCGATTATCTTGAGCATCTTTGCTTTAACGCTTCTCGAAGCGCTTCTTCGTCCACCCCGTGGCGGCAAAATTCTACTCCATCAAGCTCGATAACGGGAATATCATACTGATATTTTTCGAATAGTGCCGCATCTTCGGTGATGTCTATCTTATAAAGCTCAAAATCGAACTCTTTGCGCAGAGCTAAAATGACGCGTTCAGCTTTCTGACAAAGCGGACAGTACCTCTTGCTGTAGAGCGTGATGTGCATACAAAAAAATTATCGCAGGCGCAAGTCTATAAAGCAAGTTCATTTTATGCCTTGCATCGTCTTTTGTGGTAAAATCAAAAAGCTATGGACTACTGGCGCGACTTAGAAACGGGGCCGAAGCCGCCTGACTGAAATTGCGTAGCTCTTCACCCTTGACAACGCGCGCCTATTATGGTAGAATGAGTACATCTTTTCAGAGAGGGAGGCGAGAGGAATGAACAAGGCAGATTTGGTAGAGCAGGTCTTCAAGCAGGCCAAGCTGCCCTCGAAGGCAGCGGCTAAGCGGGCCTTGGAAGTGGCTTTAAAGGCCATTGTAGATGAGGTCTCCCGAGGGGAGACGGTCACCCTGGCGCGGTTCGGGACCTTCTCTCCCCGAGCCCGAAAGGCCGCCCAAAGGATCAATCCCCGCACCAAGATGCGCATCCAAGTGCCCAGCAAAGTGGTGCCGGGCTTCAAGGCGGGCCGATCTTTCAAACAGGCAGTAGCTCGCAGCCTACGGGTAGAGACCGGCATAGGTGGCAAGCCTACGTTTCGTAGGGCCTAGGCCCAAGGCTTACACCTTCCGAGCCGGTGAATTCATTCACTGGCAGGGCTCTTGGTAAGTGCAAGTCTTATTGCTGCACTTTAGAGTGTTTTCTGAGCTCTCGACGAGCACTCCAGCGCGGCACTCTGGGCAGGCTTTCATGGGTCGCTGATTCACCGTGAACTCGCACTTGGGGTAGTTGCTGCACCCGTAAAAGGCCCGCCTCTCAACGAGTGGGCCGCCGCACAGAGGGCAGGCCACGCCGACTTCGACGGGGACGACCGTTTTGCAGTCGGGATAGCGGCTGCAGCCGTAGAATCTCCCGTATTTGCTGGTGCGAAGCTGTAAGGGCGCGCCACATGTAGGGCATCTCTTATCAAGCTCCGGCTCGGTGCGCTCTTTAAGCGGGAGGGTAGTTTTGCAGTCGGGATAGCGGCTGCAGCCGTAGAATCTCCCGTACTTGCTCTGCTTGATTTGCATGGGTGCCCCACACTGCGGGCACGTCTTGTCTGTCGCCTTCTTCAATTGGGCTTCTTGTTGAGCCTTGAGCGCTTGATTGAGCAGCACTCTCTTATCTTTGTAGGCATATACGATATTGTCGGGAAGGTCCATCGTTTGCTGGCACGCCGGGTAACGTGAACAGCCCAAAAAGCGCTTGCCCTTCCAGTAGCGTAGCTGCATGGGCGCGCCACAGGCTTCACACGCTACGTCCGTTAAAATTCGAAACGAACTGCCGTCGGTTTTGAGCTGATGCTTGACTTCGTTGAGCTGCTGCTCGAAGGGGCCGTAAAAGTTCTTCAATACCTGCAGCCGCGAGAGCTCTCCTTCGCTGATCTGGTCGAGTTCTTCCTCCATCTGCGCCGTGAATTCCTCTTGAACGGTCTTGGGGAAGAACTCCTTCAAAAAATCCGTGGCGATGAAGCCTAAAAGCGTGGGCTTAAGCGCATTATTTTCTTTTATCACATAGCCGCGCTCTTGGATTGTCGAGACGATGGTGTGATAGGTGCTGGGGCGCCCGATGCCCTTCTCCTCTAACGCCTTCACAAGCGTCGCCTCCGTGTAGCGCTTGGGCGGTTCCGTAAAGCGCTGAACTGCAAGAAGCTCTAAAAGCGTCAAGTGATCGTTCTCTTTCAGGTCGGGAATGCTTATGCCTTCATCTTTGAGCGGCTGCAGCTTTAAAACTTTTAAGAAGCCGTCGAACACGCAGAGGTTCCCAGAGACGCCGAACAGATAATCCCCGGCTATTATTTTTATACGCTTCTTGCGATAGAGCGCGTCGGCCATTTGGGTCGCTACAAATCGCTCCCAAATAAGCCTATAAAGCTTGTACTGATCTGAGCTGAGAAATGCTTTAATCTGGTCTGGAAGCCGATCAGCAGAAGTGGGTCTGATCGCTTCGTGAGCATCTTGGGCCGCCTTTTTATTTTTGAAGACCCGCGCTTGGGGCGATAAGTATTTTTCGCCGAACCCTTTAGCGATAAAGTCCCGAAGCTGTCGTTGGGCTTCTTCAGAGACACGCAACGAATCCGTGCGCATATATGTGATCAAGCCCTCGCGGCCCTCTTGGAGTTTAACGCCTTCATACAGCTGCTGGGCCAGCATCATCGTCTTCTGGGGCGGGAAGCCCAGCACAGAAGAAGCCGTCTGCTGGAGGGTGCTCGTAATAAAGGGCGGCAGAGGCTTGCGCGCGGACTCTTCTTCTTTGACTTCTGCCACAATGAATTCTAACTTCTCTAATTCTGCTTTGATGCGATCGGCTTCTTCTTTGCCCGTGATTTTGGGTTTCGCGTTTTTGTATCTCTTCAGCTGGGCGATAAACTCATTGTCGCTGCGGTCTGACCGCCGAAGTTTAGCGTCGATGGTCCAGTACTCTTCGGGCACGAATTCTTCGATTTCTTGCTCCCGATCGCAAATAAATCTGAGCGCCACCGACTGGACGCGCCCGGCGCTGAGGCCCTCGTACTTGCTGCCGCTCAGCGACTTCGAGAGCAGTGGGCTGATTAAATACCCCACGAGTCTGTCGAGAATGCGCCTGGCCCGCTGGGCCTCCACTTTCTTGAGATCTATTTCTGTGGGCTTTTGAATGGCCTCTTGAATCACCTTTCGGGTGATCTCGTTGAACACCACGCGCAGATATTTCTCTCTGGGGCCCTTGAGCGTTTCGTAAAGATCATATGCGATGGCTTCGCCCTCGCGGTCGTTGTCGGTAGCAAGATACACTTTCTCGGCCTTCTCGACGGCTTTGCGCAGGGCTTCTACAGTTTTTTTATTCGTGATGACAAAGCGGGGCTCGAAGTCTTTTTCTATGTCGACCCCCAACTGCTTTTGTGGGAGATCCCGCACGTGGCCCATGGAGCTGAGCACTTTATACGCCCTGCCCAAATAGCGGCTGATGGTATTAGCCTTAGCTGGGGATTCCACGATCACTAATTTGCCCATATGCTTAATGAAGTTTATTATAGTTTTATAAACTCGCAGGGTCAAGGGCTTGACTCGCTCAGCCTTTTTGTGCTAATATTCATAAAGCAGAAAGGGGGAGGCTTATGGAAGAATACGAGGTGGACCTGCGCGACTATATTCGAGTGATCTGGCAGAAGAAGTGGATCATAGTAGGTGTGTTTTTAGTCGCAGTGATCGCCGCAGCGGTGTTTTCCTTCAGAAGCCCCAATGCATATGAGACCGAAGCGCTCCTTCAGCTTGAGAGCCCTCCCGCTGTGAAAGGCGCTCAAATCCAGATGCCTTCTGTTCAGCTTGCCCTCCTCCTCTTGAAATCCATGGATTTGATTGCACAGACCGTCCAAGAGCTAGAGCAAGCCCAGATAACGGCTGGTTGGTTGGCCAGCAATCTAACCATAAGCAATTCGCAAGGGAATCTCTTGCAGTTAAAGCTAAAAGGCTCTATAGAACCAACCCTTTTAAAGCGGATTTTGGAAAAGCACATCGCGCTTTTCGAGCAGAGAATCGCAGAGGAGTTAAAAAAGAGCGTTGAGAGGGAATTGGAAAGAGTAAAAAAGGAACAAAAAAGACTTGAGCGACAAAAACAGAGAGCGCTTGAGCCGCTGGAAAAGCGGAGGGATGAAATGCTTCAGGCAATTAAAGCGAGCCAAGAAGCCTTGAGGCTTAGAGGCAGCCAGGTGGATACCATCATCATTTGGGCAAACCTCAGCTCTCTTTACTCGCGTCTCCAAGCCATCGAAAAAGAGCGAGATTCCCTTATCTTCCCCATCGAGCAACAGTTAGAGGACTTGAGCTTCTTAGAGGAGGAGCTAAATGGCATATCAAGCTTAAATCCTCTAAGCGTCATAAACGCCGCCTTTGTGCCGCAGGCCCCCATCGGCCCCAATAGAAGACTAAATATTCTCATTGTTGGAGCCTTAGGCCTCCTTTTGGGCGTGCTTTTGGCCTTCTTTGTGCACTATATGCAAGGGGGAAAAGAACCGTCAGTAAGTTTACAAGTCAGCAAGTCACAAGCCAATAAACAAGCTTAAAAGAGAGGGGGGTGAAGACCGATGAGAGCGAAACTTCTAGCGCTGCTTTTGACATTTACTCTGATATCGACGCTGGGGATAGCGACGGCGCAGCCGCCACCAGCGCGGCCTGTAGCCATTAACGAGATCGCTTGGGCCGGGACGGCTGCCAGTGCCTTTGATGAGTGGATCGAGCTCAAGAATAATACGGATAATGAGATCGATCTCACGGGTTGGGTGCTGGTGGCCAAGGACGGCTCACCGAATATAGAACTGAAGGGCAAAATCCCAGCCAAGGGCTTCTTCTTGCTGGAGCGAACTGACGAGAATGCCGTCAGCGACATCAAAGCGGATCAGATTTACACGGGCGGTCTGCTCAACAGCGGGGAGACGCTCACACTCAAAGACAACAAGGGCACTTTAATAGACACAGCCAACAACGATGGTGGGCCGTGGCCTGCTGGAACAGGCTCCGATGGCAACCCGCCCCATGCCACCATGGAGCGCGTGGACAGCGCAGCTCCCGACACCGATGCCAACTGGAAGAGCAACGACGGCAAAAAAGTCAACGGCAAAGACGCCAAGGGGAAGCCTTTAAATGGCACGCCTAAGGCGGAGAATTCTACTGCTAAGAAGTAGTCACAGCTGTCACGTCACTCAAGGCCTTTGCGTCGGCGCTTATAAGTGTTTTGATCTGCTCGATATGGCGCTCGGCTTCGAGCTCGCCCGCTTTGATTGGCAGATCGAGCTTGTTGAGATGCAGCATTCTCACGGTCTCTATCGCGGGCCTGAGCACTAAGAGCCTGTTGCCCAAAACTTGCTTGGCTTGCGCCAGCTTCAGTTGAGTCAGAGCGTGAAAGGCGATGGCGGACGCTTGCATGAGCGTATCTATGCTCGTTTCTACTCTACTTAAGAGCGGCGTGCTGACATCTACGGCTATCACTATATCTGCGCCCAGCTCGACTGTCACATCTATCGGGATCTTATTGATAACGCCGCCATCGACGAGGAAGCGTCCGCCGAGTTTGACGGGGTAGTGAATGCCGGGGATGGCCACGCTGGCCGCCACGGCTTGATAGACCTTGCCCTCTTTTAAAACGACTTCTTCGCCGGTGTCGATGTCAGCGGCCACGGCGGCAAACGGGATTTTTAAATCTTGAAATTCTTTGTCTCCGGCGAAGACGTAGAAGAACTCAAAGAGCTTTTTAGTATGAGCTGGCTCCACATTACGCCAGTCGGCCCTTTTGAATAAATACTCTGAAGCCGTGCGGCCCACCAAGCCCTCGACACCCTTGAGCGTATTGTCTGGAATACCCAATAATTTATTTAAATCGAGATTTTTTAGAAGTCGTTCTAATTTATCGAGATCGACGCCGCAGGCGAAGGCCCCGCCCATTACTGCCCCCATACTCGTCCCCACGACGATATCAATGGGGATCTGGTGCTTCTGCAGCGTTCTAATAACGCCCAAATGGGCATAGCCTCGGGCACCGCCCCCGCCCAGCGCCAGGCCGACTTTGGGGCTGTTCATAAAACCGTTTCACGTCGGCACGTTGACACGCTTGCACGAGCCTTTCCGTGCCAACGTGCAAACGTATCAACGTGATACGACGGCTAATACTCCGGTGGAGGCATCGGCGGCATCTTATCTTCCTTCACTTCGATTTGAGCTACCAGTGCCCCGGTGGTGAGCATCATGCCGGCCACGCTGACGGAGTTGAGAACAGCAGACTTTGTCACTTTCGTGGGGTCAATGATGCCCGCCTTCATCATGTCCACATATTCTTCCTTCATGACATCGAAGCCTGTGCCTTCTTTGAGGCCCTTGATCTTCTCGACGACGATGTTGCCCTCGTAGCCCGCGTTTTCGGCGAGTTGCTTGGTCGGGGCTTCCAGCGCCTTCTTGAGGATCTTAATGCCTAACTGCTGATCGCCATCGAGCTGCAATTTGTCTAAGGCTTTGCTGGCGTTCAGCAAGGCCACGCCGCCGCCGGGCAGAATGCCCTCTTCAACGGCCGCTTTCGTAGCTTCCAGCGCGTCCTCCATGCGGTGCTTCTTCTCTTCGAGCTCCGCTTCGGTGGCCGCGCCCACTTTAATAATGGCCACCCCACCGGCGAGCTTGGCCATGCGCTCTTGTAGCTTCTCGCGATCGTAGTCAGAATCTGTGTTCTCCATCTGCTTCTTGATCTGCTCGATGCGGCCTTCGATGTCTTTCTTGTTGCCCTTGCCGCCGATGATGGTGGTGTTGTCGTCGTCGACTCTGACCTTCTCCGCGCGGCCCAGCATGTCTAAAGTAGCGCTCTCCAGCGACATGCCCGCCTCTTTGGAGATGACCTGGCCGCCCGTCAGGATCGCAATGTCCTGCAGCATCGCCTTGCGGCGATCCCCGAAGCCCGGGGCTTTGACGGCTACGCTCTGCAACGTGCCTCTTAATTTATTGATCACCAGCGTGGTGAGCGCCTCGCCTTCGACGTCTTCCCCGATGACTAATAACGGCTTACCCGCCTGAGCCACTTTTTCTAAAATGGGCACCAAGTCTTTGGCCTTCTTGAGTTCGTGATCTGTGATCAAAATATAGGGCTCCTTGAGCTCTGCCTCCATCTTCTCTGCGTTGGTGATGAAGTACGGCGACAGATACCCGCGGTCGAACTGCATCCCCTCGACGATCTCATAGTACGTGTTGATCGTGTCGGACTCTTCAACTGTGATTACGCCATCTTCGCCCACTTTTTCCATGGCGTCGGCGATGATGCGACCGATCTCGGGATCTTTACTCGAGATTGTGGCCACGCGAGCCATCTCCTCCTTGCCTTTGAGATCCTTGCTCATTTTGGTGAGCTCTTCGACGACGACCTCACATGCCCGCTCAAGCCCCTTTTTGACTTGCATGGGGTTGGCGCCAGCTGTGACGTTCTTGAGCCCCTCCATGATGATCGCGTGGGCCAAGACAGTAGCCGTCGTGGTGCCGTCACCTGCGACTTCGTTGGTCTCTTTGGCGACTTCTTTGACCAGCTGGGCGCCCATGTTCTCGAACTCGTCGGCGTATTCTTGCTCTTCAGCGATTGTCGCACCGTCGTCCACGGCTGTAGGCGAGCCGAACTCCTTGCCCAAAATCACATACCGCCCTTTGGGTCCTAAAGTGATTCTCACCGCATCCGTCAGCTTCTGAACGCCCCTCTTCAATTTCTCACGCGCCTCTTCGTCAAAGATCACTTCTTTATACTTCGTCTTCGCCATTTGATTCCCTCCTTTATGACATGCGCTTATAAGCGCTTATTCGATGGTGGCTAAGATGTCGCTGCTCTTGACGAAGAACAGCTCCTCGCCGCCCACCTCTATTCCCTTCTTGTCCAGCCCAAAACCCGATAGCAACACTTTATCACCCTTCTTGAGCTGTATCTTCTCTAGCGTCCCTACTTCCACCACTTCAGCCCGCACGTATTCTTCGTCCTTCTCCGCCTCTTCAGGCAGCACAATACCCTTCTTTTCCGCCTCTTCTTTGAGCTTCTTGACCAGCACCCGACTCCCTAAAGGCTTCAACTTCAGCTTTGCCATCTCTTCCTCCTCTCTAATTGATTCATTGCGCGTTCTGGCATTGCTTTTGCTGGTTACAGCCGCACTTTAGCACTCTATCGATCTGACTGCTAAACGCTGGTCTTATTATATCGGCCACCCGTGCCTCTGTCAAGGGGGGATTAAAAACAGTCGAAAGTCCCAACTCAAAAGTCCAAAAGTCCTTGACGTTCGACTTTTAGGCGTTAGACTTTTAGACGGCTATGTCGGGTGAGAGGCACTTACAGATCGAGCTTCTGCTTTGGCTACCCTTTATAGTTGGTTTTTACCTTCTCACAGCCTCTTTAACGCACACACTGATCTTTGGGGGGGCTTATCTGGCTTCGAGCCTGCTTTTGAGCCCGGATTTAGATCTAAAAGAAAACAGAGCCCGCAGGCGGTGGGGCATATTGAGTTTTATTTGGTGGCCCTATGTGAAAGCCTTCAAGCATCGCGGGGTGAGTCATAGCTTGCTTTTGGGCCCACTTACCCGCTTGGGGTATCTTAGCTTCTTGATCGCTTCAGTCTTAGCCGGCTTTTATTATCTTAAGATCTCACTGCCTCAGCTCAGCTTGAATTTATCGCCCCCGATAATCGTCTCCCTGATCGGCGGGCTTTACGCCCCTAATATTCTGCACGTGCTTGTAGATCGATTATATAGCGGGCTTCGCAGATAGCTAAGTTAACAAGTTTGCAAGTCGGCAAGTTAAGGGGTATAATGCCATGCGGCCTTAGCTATAAATGATGCGAGAAATCTTCCTTACCGTCACCATCTTTTTGGCGGTCATCTTGTTTCTCACACTCACGAGCTACTACCAAGTGGGGATCGCCTCTTGGTACGGGGAGGAGTTTCACGGCAGGCGCACCAGCAGCGGCGAAATCTATAATATGTACGAGATGACCGCGGCGCATAAGAGTCTGCCGTTTGGTACCAAAGTGCTTGTGGTTGATCTAAAGACCGGAAGGAGTGTGGTCGTGCGCATCAACGACCGCGGGCCGTTCATTCACGGACGCATAATAGATCTCTCCTTCGCGGCGGCCAAGAAGCTTGGCATTGTGAAGAAGGGCATAGCCAGAGTCGGCATCAAGATCGTTCAAAGACCCAAAAGATGATCACTTTTCAAGAGCGCACTTATAGCGACGAGGAGATTTTTAAAAATCTGCACCCGCTGGTGCGTCGCTGGTTTTTAAATGAATTTGAGCGCTTCAGCCCGCCGCAAAAGTACGCGATTCTCGATATTTTAAATGATGAGAACTGTTTAATTTCGGCACCCACCGGCTCAGGCAAGACACTCGCCTTCGCGCTGGCTGTGCTGAGCGAACTCTGCACATTCAAAGACCAGCAAAAATTAGAAGATAAAATATATTGCGTGTACATCTCGCCCCTCAAAGCCCTGGGCAACGATATCGAGCGCAACTTGAATGAGCCTCTCCGCGAGATGGGAAAATTAGCCGGGAGCGATTTGGGCATTCGCGCCGAGGTGCGCACGGGCGATACTTCAGAACATCGCAAGCAAAAGATGCTCGCTTGGCCGCCCCATATTCTCATTACGACGCCCGAGTCTTTCGCGATTGCGCTCTCGACCAAAAGATTCTCGCAGTACTTTAAGGGCGTGCGCTGGGTGATCGTTGATGAGATTCATTCGCTGGCTTCTTCTAAGCGCGGTGTGCATCTGTCTTTGTCACTTGAGCGCCTGCAAGAGATCACAGATTTTGTGCGCGTGGGGCTTTCTGCCACGATCAGCCCGCTCGTTGAAGTTGCAAAATTCTTAGTTGGTCGAAAGTACGGGCAATATCTCGCCCACATCGAGGGCAATGGAGCCGACCCCTATCGAGACTGCAAGATCGTGGATGCGCGCTTTGAGAAGAAACTCGATTTAAAAGTTTTGAGCCCCGTGGCTGATTTTATAAACTGCTCTTCCGAAGAGCTTTACGGGAATCTCTATCAGCTTCTCGATCAGCTCATCTCCCAGCACCGCACGACTCTGATCTTCACAAATACGAGATCAGGCACCGAACGCGTCGTGCATCACTTGAAGGAGAAGTATCCCAAATACACCGAGATCATCGGCGCCCACCACGGCTCGCTGTCAAAAGAACTCCGTCTTAACATCGAAAAGCGCCTGAAGAGCGGCGATCTGAAGGCCGTAATCTGCTCCACTTCGCTTGAGTTAGGCATCGACATCGGCTATATAGATTTAGTCATTCTGCTTGGCTCGCCAAAGAGCGTCACGCGCGCGCTCCAGCGGGTGGGCCGAAGCGGCCACAAGCTCCACGACACCATCAAGGGCCGTATTATCGTGACAGATCGAGACGATTTGGTCGAATGCGCCGTGCTCCTGAAAAGCGCTGTGGAGCACAAATTAGATCAAATTTACATTCCCAAGAACTGTTTGGACGTGCTGGCCCAGCAGATCTTCGGCATCTTGATGGACGGTAAAACCCATATAGAAGATCTCTGGGAGTTAGTGACGCGAAGCTACTGCTTCGAGAATCTAAACAGAGAAGACTTTTATAAAGTGCTCGAATATCTGGCTGGAGAGTATACGTCACTTGAAGACCGTAGAGTTTACGCCAAGATCTATTATGATCGCGAGACGGGCATAATTAGCAAGCGCGGGAGGCTGGCGCGCGCGATCTACATGGCCAACGTGGGCACCATCCCCGACGAGTCGTATATCACCGTCAAATCGGGTGATCGCTCCATCGGCCACATCGAAGAGACGTTTTTGGAGTTTTTGCGCAAGCGCGATATCTTCGTGCTGGGCGGGGACACGTATAAATTCAAATACTCAAGGGGCATGACGGCCCAGGTGGAGAGCGCCGACGGGAAAACACCTACGGTACCCTCATGGTTTTCTGAGATGCTGCCTTTAAGCTTCGAATTAGCACTAGACATTCAAGAGTTCAGACACAGACTGAGTGAAATGTTCGAGCAGGGTCTAAGCGAACAAGAGATCAAGCAGTTTATTGATGACTATTTGTATCTCGATGCGCGTGGGGTGAACTCTCTCTATCTCTATTTCAAGGAGCAGTTTACGTATTCTAAAATCCCGCACCGCAAAAAAATCTTAATTGAGTTCTATCAAGAGGGCAAGAAGACATGGGTTATTTTTCATGCGCTCTTCGGGAGGCGGGTGAATGATGCCTTAAGCCGCGCGATCGCTTATTTAATCGCTCGTCGCGAAGACAAAGATGTCGAAGTAAGCATCACCGATCATGGCTTCTATGTGGCGTATGAGGGTCAAGTCTCCGTCTTTAAAGCCTTCGATCTTTTGAACGCGCGGGAGCTAAGAGGCGTGCTACAAGACGCGCTGGCCGACACGGAAATTCTGAATAGAAGATTCAGACACTGTGCGAGCCGGGCTTTAATGATCTTGCGCAACTACAAAGGCCGACGCAAGTCCGCCGGAAGTCAGCAGATGAAGTCTTTGATTTTAAAACACGCAGTCGAAGAGATAGATCCGTACTTCCCGGTGCTCAAAGAGGCCTATCGCGAAGTGATGGAGGACGCCATGGACGTGATCAACGCGAAGCGAATTTTAGACGAGATTAAAACAGGGCAGATCGAGATCGAGGGGCTCATTTCAAAATATCCGTCGCCCTTTGCCTTCCACATCGTGATGCAGGGCCATTCAGACATTATTAAAGCCGAAGACAGGCAAAGATTTCTGCAGCGGATGTATCAGCAGATCGTGAATGCTCAGCAGTAACTCAAATTTGATCTAGCCTTGTCAAAAGCCACAAAGAACAGATATAATGAACGCAAAGCATCATGAGTTTGCAAGACTTGATCGAGCTGATTGAAGCGCTGAGGCAGCGGATGCGAGAGCACGAAGGGAGGCTGCGAAAGAGCGAAGCGCTGACGCGCTATGTGCTCATCGACCCCATACTGCGAGCCTTGGGCTGGAATACAGAAGACCCCGATCAAGTAGAGCCGGAATTTTCCACACAAACAGGCCGACCTGATTACGCCCTCATCTGGGAAAGCAAGCCGCTCATTATGATTGAAGCTAAAGCGTTGGGCAGCAATCTGCAACAGGCAAGGCAGACAGGGTTTCAATATTGCTGGCAGAATAAAGTGCCCTTTTATGTCATCACCGATGGGGATGTATGGGAAGCCCATGATCTGAGCAAAATGGGCGGTGAGCAAATCATATCCATCCGCTTGTCACAAGATAATCCTGGAGAAGCTACCCGCCAACTACTTGCTTTATGGCGCCCTGCTATGCCTAAGGTTCAAACCGCCCCACAATCTATCGTGCTTGGTACTCCTCTACCCGTGTCGGCTCCTCCATCGCCTCAGGGTATCTCGCTAAGCGAGTTTCGCAAAAAGGTGAAACGCGATCAAAAGCCACCACAATGTATATTCTTTCCGGATGGTCCGTACAAAGACATCGACAGGTGGAAAGACATCCTCATTGCTGTCGCCGAGTGGGTCGCTCCTGTTGTAGAAAGCCGCCTACCGATCCATACGGGACCACGAGGGAGAAGGAACTTATTCCATAACTCAAAGGCAGGAATGCGAAATCCGCAACAAGCTGGCAGCCTTTGGGTGGAAACGCACTTCAGCGCTCCAGATTGTGTGCGTTATGCTTGTTATCTACTGGAACAAGCAGACAAGTCGCCAGATGAGGTGCGCGTACAGCCGTAGCGCCACACAGAATCTGAGAGTTGCTGGAGCAAATCCCAATGGTTATACTTACTTGGTGATTTAGAGTGGCTCATCGAGTTATTATAGAATTACCTGATGAACTCTATGCCCGCCTCTGTCAAGCTGCCATTGAAAAAGGACAGAGTCTTGAGACTGTGCTTGTTGAAGCGTTGGCCCAATTTTATCAGAGCGCGCATCGAAGCGACGTGCTCGATTCGGATTCCGGCAAGCGTGCCTATATTGCTGCTGCCATTGAAGCTACAGACTGGTGGGATGTCGAAGCGGACCGGCAGTGGGATCAGTGGCAGCCATAAAGCCGGGTGATGTGGTCGTCGCGGACTTCCCCGGAATTACTCGAGCCAAGCGCCGTCCGGCAGTTGTACTTTCCACCGATGACTATCATGCCCATCGGCCGGATGTCATTCTCGGTGCAATCACTACAAATTTAGCGGTTTGCACTACCTCAACTGATTATTTATTGGCTGATTGGGTAGCAGCGGGGCTCCGGCGTCCCAGCGCCTTTCGTGCCTTCATCGTCACACTACCGCAGCGCGATGTGCTTGCGGTGATTGGCCATCTTTCAAAGTCGGATTGGGCAGCAGTGCAAAGCTGTGTGCGACGGGCAATCGCAATTTAAGTCATTCTTCGTCAAGGTGCGGTTGAGTGTTGGATGTTTCGAGCGCCTTGCGCGAGAAACAAGCTTTGCTTATTACGAGTGCCTTGCATGAGTAAAAAGCTTTGCTTATAATCCCAATGGATTTTGTGATGCACCCTGAGGACGCCAAGATGAGCTTAACGGAACACTTAGACGAACTGAGAAGCCGCATCATATATTCGCTGGTGGTAGTGGTGGCACTGGCCGTCGTGGCCTATATCTTTAAAGATCAGATCATAGCGGTGCTCATCGGCCCCCTCCGGGCTTTCTCAATCCCGAAAGAACAGGTGTTGCAGTTCCTAGATGCTTGCCGTAGGCTCTACACCGAAGACATCTCAGCTTTGCCACTGGATCAAATCGCTCAGCTTAAGGCCGAGTGCTCCCGATTTTGGGCTCAGGGGGGCACCTTGATCTTTATTCACCCCACCGAAGCCTTTTTCGGCTATTTAAAGCTCTCGCTCTTTATGGGCCTGCTTTTGGGAGCGCCGTTTGTGCTCTATCAGGCTTGGCGGTTTATTCTCCCCGCGCTCTATCAGCATGAACGCCGGTATTTTCTGAATTCTTTCACCTTTGGCACGAGTTTGTTCTATATCGGCGTCTTCTTCTGCTTTTTTGTGGTGCTGCCGTTGGGCATTAAGTTTTTGATCGGTATGGGCGGGCCCGATCTGCAAGCCAGCTTCACCTTCGGGAACTATCTCAGCTTCGTGATGCTCTTTCTGCTCGTCTTTGGGCTCATGTTCGAACTGCCTGTGGTGCTCTTTTTGCTCGTCAAGGTGGGGATGGTCTCGAGGGCCTTCTTAAAAGAGAAGCGCCGCTATGTGATTGTGTTGATTTTCATCGTCGCGGCGGTGCTCACACCTACGGCTGATCCGTTCACGCAGTCGATGATGGCGATCCCATTGCTTTTGCTCTACGAAGTGAGTATATTCATGACGCGCTTTGCGGAGAAGAGGCCGGAGCCTGAATTGACGTTGGCGGTCGTACCGCCGAAGGAGGCCAGGCATGAAAGTGAGTGAGCTGGGTAAGGGCATGACGATCGAATACAACGGCGAATTATTTGTGATTGAGGAGTATTCGCACATGAAGAAGGCGCAGAGGCGCCCGGTGGCGCAAACCAAATTGCGAAACCTTTCGACGGGGAAAGTCTTCAATCAGAACTTTGTAGACGGCGACCCCGTGAAGATCGTGCGCCTGGAGGAGCGCCCCCTGCAGTATCTGTATAGCGCCGGCGACGAGTATCACTTTATAGATAATGCCAGCTACGATCAGTTTGCGTTGACGAAAGCGCAGTTGGGCGATGCCGCCCATTACTTGAAGGAGAATTTGGAGCTTCGGGGGCTCTTTTATGAGGGCAAGATGGTGCGGGTAGAGCTGCCCATCACCGTCGAGCTCAAAGTGGTAGAGACCATGCCTGGCGTGCGCGGCGACACGGCCACGGGCGGCGAAAAACCCGCCAAGCTCGAGACGGGACTGCAAGTGAAGGTGCCGCTCTTCGTCAAAGAGGGCGACATCCTTCGAGTCGACACCCGCACCGGCGAGTACGTCAAGATTGTGAGTAAGTCAGAATGAGATGAACAAGTTTCCCGCAACGAAGAGAACGAGCACTAAAGTCGGCATCACCCAAGAGGTGATCGCCTCGATCGCAGGCATTGCAGCCTCGGAAGTGGAGGGCTTCGAAAGGCTCTCGGGGGGGCTTGCCGCCATCTTGGGTGACCCCCACAAAGGCGAAGGGGTGGAAACCCAGATCGAGCGGAATTCATTGCGAATCAGCATGAAAGTGATTGTCAAATATGGGTATCCCATCCATGAGGTCGCCAGACAGATTCAGAGAAGAGTCAAACGAGAAGTGGA
>FWPU01006140.1_pt1 | contig 24617 bp, 20 predicted proteins | sample 2228361 | NCBI WGS metagenome assembly FWPU01 (sample SAMEA103939777, study PRJEB20133) | metagenome | reverse complement strand
CTTTCGTCGTGGCTCATCACCCGTGTGCCCAGGTCCCAGAAGCGCGTCAGTACGGCCAGGACGAAGATGGCAGCATAGGCCAGCCTCTCTCCGTCCACAACGAGCAGTCGCGTCAGGTGACGCTCCAGCTCGGCCAGCGGCGCAGTCAGCGGGCGTTCTTGGGTGGTCAGTTGTCCTTCTTCACGAACGGTCATGCCGCTCCCTCTCGGTCATAGGTTGGGCTTGGTGGTCTGCCAGCAGGCTGCCTGTGCGATCCATGCCGGCTAAGGCATGGCCGGTGCGGGCGGGATTGAGGGGCCTGGCAGCGGCGTCCGCGATGCCTGGGCGGTCAGGCGGGCCGGTGCCGGGAACGTAGCCGTCGGCAGCCCGTGTCCGCCTGTCATGCTCGTTGCCACCCCGCCAAGCGCCCCAGCGGGCGGCGCAAGCGTTGTGTCAATGTCCGGCAGCAGGAAGGTGCCCGGCAGCGCCTGGGCCTGAGTGCCCGCGACGGGGTGGCCCATCACGAATGATGTGGCCAGCAGCAGCAGCGCCAGCAGTACCGGAGCCAATGCCCTCGGCGCAGCCCACCGGGTGCGCCGGATGGGCTGGGCGCGGAGCGCTTCCCATAGGGCCTCAACTCGGCGCGGTGAGAGCCTCACGTCATGGCGCAGTGCTAGGCGAAGGTCTGCAGCTAGGCGCTCATGATGGGCCAGTTTATCCCGGCAGGCATCACAGCGGGCAATGTGCTGCCGCACCTGCTGCGTCTGCCGGTCGCTGAGCTGGCCCTCAACATAGGCGGCTAGCTGGTGACCGACGTGTCGGGCGAACAGCTTCCTCATGACCCGGATCTCCCCCGGGCAGCCAAACCGGCGACCAAGACCTCGCGCTGCCCGGCCAGCAACTCGTACAGTGCCTCGTGCGCCAGCCGCACCCGTGACTCGGCCGTCTTCTGCGGGCAGTGAAGCACCTCCGCCATCTCGCGGTAAGTCAGCCCGTCGAAATACCGCAGCACAACCGCCTCCCGGAGCTTGGGTGACAGGTCACGCAGTGCCTCAGCGACCGCTTCCTGCATTCCGTGCTGCTCGACGGCTGCCTCAGGGCGTGGACCGCCTCCTGGCAGCCGTTCGGCGGCATCGCCTAGCCGGATGGTTGGCAGCCAACGACGGCGGCGCTTGTTCCGGCAGCGGCTCATCGTGATCATGCAGAGCCACGTCCGCAGCGCACTGCGGGATGGGTCGTAGCGGTGCAGATTCTGAAAGGCGTATGTGAAGCTGTCCTGTACCACTTCCTCAGCGTCCTGCGCGTCGAGCAGCACACCGTAGGCCAGCCGGTAAAGCGGCCCCACAAATTGCCGGTAGATAGCTGCTGTTGCGGCCTCGTCACCACATTGAGCGGCGTGGATCAGGTGCTCCAGGTTCTCATCATGTGACGGCTGGTCGTCTGTTTTCATTTCCACGTTTCGCTGCGCGGGCGTTTCTGTGTTCCCCTGAAAGCCACTTGAGGGCGACTTTCAGGGAACCCATCACCCCGTCAGGCTCACGCATATATTTTATACACGCTCCGGCCACGCTGTCCTTAGACATGGGCCATCACCGCGCTTCGGCAGCAGACAGCCGATATATATCCTCCCGGACCCAGAGGATAACACGTAACTCCTCAGGCTGGGTAGAGGCGGTGCGGTAGATGATCCAGCGAACGGCGTCGGCCAGCTTCAGCCCGCGCGGCGTCCAGCTCTGGATGATCACGAAATCCTGACCGACGTAATTCGAACCCAGCGCTGGGCTGGCATCGCCTGCGTACGTTACCACCATCACGCTGTCCACGCTGGGATTGACCTGCTCGACAAAGTGCGCCTTGTGGAAGTCCCGCAGTGCCCAGACCAAGGCGCTCGTCGCCTGGGCAGTGATGCTGGCATCGGCGGCGTGGCCTATCCCCAGCTCTCCGACCTCCTCCGCTGTCCTTACCAGCCAGTCCATACCAGGTTGCGAGGGCGCGACGTTGGCGGGTTCGTAGGGGCTGGTTGCCCGCGTGAAGGCCAGCGCGCTGCTCTGGCCGGCGGCGATCAGCGCCCCGAGGATCAAGACCCCTATCCCTGTCCCCAGCCAAGCCGCGCGCGGCCCCCACAGGCTGGCGCCACTCAACCACTGCACAATCAGCAGGATGGCCCATAGGGAGGCCAGGATCAGGTCAAGCGGCACGTTGAGACCGCCCAGACCCAGCGGTGCGTCGGTGGGTATGGTGAACAAACGGGGCGCTTCCAGATGGTGGGTCAGGCTGGCAAAGAGCATCGCCACCAGCGCGACGAGGGAGGCTGCCTGCGCCCAGATTCCCCAAGCAGGGGCCTCATGCTGCATGGACAGCATCCCCCTCACAGCGATTCCGGCCAGCCCAGCCAGCGGCACCACCGCCCACAGCGCATGCTCAGGCAACGCGCCGGGGTAGAACAGGCAGGCCAGCCCGGCGGCCACGCCCCACCCAGCCAGGGCGCGCTGCCAGGGCGAGGCCGATTGGGAGGCCAGCCAAGCCCCAACGAGGCCGAAGGTCACCAGCGCCGGGTCATAGATGGCGAGCGCCAGTGCCGGGGAGGTGGCTCCAGGGACCCGCGCGGCAAAGCCTGCCGCGAACCGTGTGATCTGGTCGGTGGCCAGGCCCAGCCCGCCCGGCACGATCAGGAACAGTGTGCCCAGGAGCACCACCGTGCCTGCCAGCCCTGCCGCGAAGATGCCCCAGGGCAGCCCGGCGACGGCTGCCCGCAGCGTGTCGCGCGTGAGCATCTCTTCTTCGTCGGTGGCAAAGGCAAACACCCAGCCAGCGATCACAGCCAGCACCGAAATCAGTGCGCCGTAGTCAGCGAGCAGCGCCGTGCCCAGCATCGCGCCCGCGAGCAGGACGCTCACCCGTCTGCGCCGGACGAGGTAGGCGTCGGCGGCGGCGAGACCCAGCAGCAGAGTGAGCGTCCCCAGCCCTGCGCCGGTTGCCCGGCGTGAAGCCGCCACGGCAGCAGGCGAGATTGCCAGCCAGGCCGAGGCCACAAGCACCGGGAAGCGTCCGATCCGCCGCCGGAAGAGCAGCGGGGCGAACACCAGCCCCACCCCGCCCAGCATGGGCAGCGCGCGGACAGCAGCATTCGTCGCGCCAAACAGTGCCATAAACACCAGCGCCCCAGCAAAGACCAGCGGGCTTTCGACGGCGCCCCCTGGGGTTGGTTCGGGACGCATAAGCTGGAGGGCAGCCAGTGCCTGGCGCGCTTCGAACGTGCTGAGCGGGGCTGCGCCCAGCTTGGCGGCCCGGACGGCCAGCGCGGTGAGGAAAATCACCCCATAAGCTAGAGCCTCCATCGGGATGGCAAGGGGCCAGGCGGCGCGACGGTCGGTTGGTGGTGCGGTCATGGCTGCTCCTCCACCAGGGGTTGGTCAACCCGGTAGATTGTCACGCCTTCGGCGCGGTAGGCGGCTGTGAGGAAGCGGTCAAACTTAGCGATACCGGCAGGTGAAGCATAGCCGGGAGCCTGCTCCAGCACGCCGACGAATACGTATGTCACTCCGTAGCGCTCCAGCAGGTCGCGGGCGCGGGTGATGCTCGGTGTGTTGTAGATCTCCCCCACGTCCTGCTCGCGCGTGCCCGCCAGCTCGTCGTAGCGGGGGCCGCGCCACTGGCGCTCGTGGTTGGGCCAGCCTATCACGGTTGGCACGCCGGTCGCGCTCGACACGCGCCCGAAGTAGCTATAGGCACCGCCAACCGCTTCCAGCACTACATCGCCCGGCTGGGCATTCTCGCTTAGCCACTGGATGCCTGCGTAATCGGCTGGGTACAGGCGGCGGATGTACTCGATCCCGTCAAGCGTTGGAGGGGGTTCCCCGGCGGTGCGCATGAAGCCGCCCGTTTTGCTGGGGATGGCGAGGGCGGGATAAACCAGCCCCGCTGCTACCATGAGGCTGGCGCTGGCAGCAAAAACGAGACGTGGCCCTAGACGCAGGCGCTCCACCAGCGCGTATACGGCAAATCCGGCGGCAATGCTCCACACAATCCAGGCAGCATAATAGAACTTAAAGATCGTGTTGAGGCGCTGCCCAAAGTTGTCGCGCAGGTATACATACTCCGGGCCAAGCGTGAGCAGTGCGCCCGTGATGATGAGCAGCAGCGCGTAGCCGCTGGCCGCGCTGAAGGGGGGGATGTGCACACCCTTGAGCGGCTGCGACTCGCCTTCGCGCACGCTGGGCGTGCGGAGCAGCGCTGCAAATGCCAGCGCCAGCAGTGCAGCCAGGAAGAGCGGCGTGAACGGGTGCGTCAGGCGGTGCCGGGCAATGGTCAAGGCCGCCTGCGGTATAAGTGCCCGGATCGCCTCCGGCGGGCGGCCTTCTACGGGCAGGCCAGCGCTGGCGACGGCGAAGGCGCGCACGCCGGCGTCGCTCCGCACAGCGACGAAGCTCAGCGCCGCCGCCAGAGCCACAAGCGCCAGCAGGATGGCCGCCGCCAGCAGCAGCCCCGTGACCCAGTCCGCCCGTCGGCGGTGCCGGATGGCCTCGTCGGCAACAAACCACACGATGATCAGCAGGAGCGGGCCGAACATCACCCCGAACTGGTGCAGCCGCGTGGCGAAGATCGCGTTGGGCAGAATGCCGCCTGCCTGCGATCCGAAGCTCACGTACCACGGCAGGTAGGCTACCGCGCCCATGACGGCCAGCGCGGCCCCTTTTGCAACCGGCTGCCACAGGTCAGCGGGGTCAAACCAGCCCCGTTGCCGGATGCGGCGCACAGCCAGCGCCCCGACTAAGACGAACAGGTAGATCGGCAGGTCCCAGGTGTTCAGGAATGCCAGCCCACCGAAGCACAGCACGTACAGCCCCACCTGTGCCCAGCCAGACCGGCCAGTCTGCGGTTTAGGCTCGACTAGCAGGTTGAAGGCCAGGCTGAGCGCCAGCAGCACAAACGGCAGTGCTAGCACGTGGGGGTGCATGTCCCCCAGCAGAAAGCTGAACTGCGGGAACTCGTCGATGGGCTGGAGGCCAATCGACACACCCGCCGCGTCCCGGTCATGGATCACGCGTGAGGCACGCCACCACCACCAGTGCCGCCACGCGCTCGGCGGCAGGAGTATCTGTCCGGCTGGCTCGTTCAGGTCGAGAATGTCCAGCCAGCGCCAGAAGCCCGCGCCGAGCGCGTTCAGTGCGTGCAGCAGCTCCAGCGCCCCGCCGAGGTTCCCCATCACGCCGACAAAGACTGGCCCCAGCAGCCCGGCGGCCAGTGCGCCACGCGGCTGAAGGCCGGGGCGGCTGTGCTCCTGGTGGGCAACGACGAGGTTATATACCAGACCGTAGCTGCCCAGCAACGTCAGCGCGAAAAGCAGCGCGATTCCCAGATTGAACGCGACGCTCGTTGCCACCCCGCTCAGCTCGGCGAGCATCACGATGATAACGTACCCAAAGTAGTAGTAGCTGATCGCGTAGCCGCTCAGCCAAGGGTCATGGGGCGGGAAGCGGGGGCTGCGTCGCACTCCGTTGAGGAAGGCCAGCTCCATCGGCTTCTCGGTACCGAGAATCTCGGGGTTGTAGGCGCGCACCACGACCCAGCCCGCAAAGGCGAGCAGGAACAGTGCTTCAGCGCTGATGATCAGGCGTAGGTTGCGGGCAGTCCAATCGCTCAGGCGGGTTCGATCCGGATGGGCAGCGTTGATCCACAGCGCCGCGCCGAGCATAACCAGCACAGCGAGCAGGATGCCGCCGGGGGTGTTCTGGATAAAGCCAAGCACGCCCAGCAGCCAGAACACATACCCCGTCAGCAGTAGACCAAGCACGCGGCTCAGCGTGTAACCCCGGTCGGGGAGGCCTGGCAGCAGTCGGAACGCAAGCGGCCAAGCCAGCCAACCCAGCGCTGTGACCACCATGTAAAAGCCCAGTGCCCCTATCATCGGATCGACACTCGCTCCCTGACGACGCGGTAAATCGTGGTGTTGTTCTTGTTGTACACTACTTCAAGCAGACCGTTGTCGGCCATCCAGTCGAACTTGGCCAGCCCGGACGCTCCGTAGTATGCGCGCTCCATCTCGCCGACCACGATCAGGTCCACCTTGTAATGATCAAGTAATTCCAGTGTCCGGGCGAGGTTCGTCGTCTCGTAGAGTTCCCGCACCTCGATATGTCGTCTGAGCACTTCGTCGGCCTGCGGGGGACGCTGCTGGCGCTGGTGCCAGCTCCACCCGACGACTGAGGGCAGGCCCGTGTAGACGCTGATCCGGTTGCCCCACAGGTATTCTCGCCAGCCCAGTCCCTCCAAGACGACGGGGTTGCCCTCGATGTTATCCTGGAGCCAGCGAATGGCCTCGTAGTCGCCCGCCAAGCTGAAGGTAACGCCGTAGTCTGAAAAAAGGGCATAGGGCATGTAGGCCATGCCATCAAGCGTGTGCGGCGCGTTCAGGCTCCAGCGATCTACCACCTTGGCCCGCGTGGCCATCAGGGGGTACAGCGCGGCCAGGAACACCAGCGCCCAGGGCAGGGGTATCCCGTCGAGAGCGTCGCGCAGCGCGGGCCAGAGCCAGGCCAGCGCTGCCCCACCGACGACGGCCAGCAGGAGCCACACCTGGAGGTAGAACTTGAACACGGTGTTCATGCGGTGCAGGTCGCCGGCTAGCACGACCACCTCGACAAGCAGCGTCAGCGCCAGCGCACCGGTCAGCATCACGAGCGCCAGCCGTTTTTCGAGCAGCTGCCCCTCGCGGAAGAACAGCGCCAGCGCGGCAGCCAACATCGGCACAGCAACCAGCGCGACAGGCGAGAGGCTGGCGGCGGCCAGCGCCGTCAGCGCACCGACCGCGCCCACCCCCAAAATCACAGGGATCACGTGCTGCCGCCGCACATGGCGCGCCCAGCCCCAAAGTTCCCAGGCAAGCCATGAACCGATGATAAACAGGAACAGCCCCAGGATATCCAGGTAGGCCCACAGCTCCGTGCGCGAGCCGGTCCAGGGCACTACCCGGTCATACCCAAGCCTGTAGTTCCGGATATACGGCAGAAACAGGAGGGCCGTTGCCCCGGCCAGCAGCGCCACACGCAGCCCGGCTCCCAGCAGCGTCAGCCACAGGCTCAGGGCATCCGGCTGGTTCTCCACGTGTGGGCGTGCCGAATATGTGACGGCCATTCCGACGGCAAAGCCAAACGGCAGACCCAGCCCGGCGCCAATCAGCGCCAGGGCCAGGCCGGAGCCGCCCGTCTGGCCTGCCGAGGACAGGCTGAAGCTCAGGAACAAGGCTCCTACCACCAGCGCGGCCACGCCGCCCAGGCCGAGCGCAGGCAGCGCCGCCTCGCTCCGGCGGCGCGTGAAATGCGCGAACACGACCGCTGCCGCGCCCAGGGCCAGGTAAGTTGGGAAGTCCCAGGTGTTGGTCGGGCGCAGCGCGCCGATAATCAGCGCGCCGACGAACCCGTTGAGTAGCCCCATCCCTGCCCTTGCCAGCTCGTTCTGGGGATCGCTGCGCTGTTTTGCCCCCCGTATCTGCGCCACACACCACGAGACTACGAAGAGCGTGAGCGGCATGGCGATCAGGTGCGCGTGCAGGTCGGCGTACAGGAAGGTGAAGTAAGGGAACTCGGTGATAGGCCCGACTTCCAGAGGCATGCCCTGGGCGTCGATAGGCACAGGGATCACCCGCGTGGCGTTCCAATACCATTCGCCCAGCCCGACGGGCAGGGGGGTTTCGTCGCGTAGTGTGATGACCAGACCGCGCAGTGTGTCGCCCCAATCTGGGAAGGCCGTGAGCGGCCACTCAGGCATGCCTGTGCCGAGTTCTGCCAGTCCCCACAGCGCCGTGCGAATCTGGTCAAGGTTGCCCAGGATGACGGCCAGCAGCAGGGCTGCCCCGCCAGCTAGGTACGCCCTCCCCATGCCCCGCCGTGTCAGGGCCTCCCACAGGCTACGCTGTCCGGCACGACGCTGGCTCCCATCTCCCGGCAGGGGAGCGACAAGGTTGTAGGCTGCCGAGAAGGCTGCTCCGCCGGTCAGCGCGAACAGCGTGGGGAGGATCAGGTTGTAGGCGAGTGTGACGGGCACTCCCAACAGCTTGACGGGCACGGCTGCGATCACAAAGCCAAAGTAGTAGTAGTTGATCTGTCCCCCCGCGAACCAAGGGTCGTAGGGCGGGAAGGTGCGAGAGCGCACAACGGCATTGAAGTACGCCAGGTCCATCGGTTTCTCCCCGCCAAAGAACGGGTGCCACAGATCAGGATTGCCGACCCGGATAAGCACGAACGCCAGGTAAAGCACCGCCAGCCCGATCTCAACAATGGCGATGTGAGGCCGGTTAGCCCGGATCCATTCCGTAAACTCTGTCCGGCGCGGTAGCACCAGCGCCGCCGAGAGGCCTGTCAGCATAGTCAGGGCAAGCAGCACCGTCCAGCCCGTCCAGGGTAGCGTGTTGAGGCTGGCGAGCAGCCACGCCAGCCAGGCCGCGAACAGCAGGCCAAAGGTGCGCGCCAGCGAGTAGCCGCGCTCAGGCAGGCCGGGCAGCAGCACCCAGAGCGTAGGGAACGCTGCCCAGCCGATCAGCCCGATAGCGCCCCACCAGATGAGAACGGTGAGCGGCTGCGCTCGTGACCAGAAATCGGTGCGGCGCGGGTCGTAGCGGGTCCAGTCGGAGTCGGCGCCCAGATCGGCGATGATGCGTACAGGTTTGTCATGCGGGCGGGGTGGGGGGAGGGGCAGGCGCACCGGGCGGCCCCGCGCGTCCCCTGCAATGCGCCGCTCGACGCGATCAAGGTCAACACTGTTCAGGAGGGCTGCTGTCCACTCCGGGCTGTACTCGGGCGTCTTGCGGAAGACGAACACGCGCGGGTGGTCGTAGACTGTCCACGCTTCCTCGGCATTGTCATCGAAGAACTCGAGGGGGCCAATATTGGGACGCGAGGAGAAGTCCGCCACCAGTTCGAAGCCAAGCTCGCCGCTGAACAGGGCGCGGTAATAGGCTAGCGTCATCGGCCAGCGGCGCGGGTTGCGCGCCAGCGAGGCGTACACGCGATTGCTGGAGATGGTCAGATAGTCGGTATGGTCGAGGATAAACTGCATCCGCGCCCGCTTGTCAGGCGTGTCTTCCCAGAAGAGGTTGAGTTCAAGCGGCTGGTAGAGCGCCCCCCACACGTTGTACGGCGCAAGGCCCAGCGGCACCGGGTCGTCCCACTCGCCTTCGGTGGCGATGGTCGCCCCAGCCACGACCAGCGGGCCGGTCTCGTCCGGCTGGAGGGTAAGCACATAGCTCTGCCCCTTGATCAGGGGCACAGACGGGGCGTCAAGCACATAGCTCGGCCCACGCGGGTCATCAGCCGCCTCAAACGAGCCGCTGATGCTGTCCTCGAAGTAAGTACGCGCTGCTTCGCCGGTCCCGGCAAGGCGCACTGTCAGCGTCTGCTCGCTCCCCAGCCGCAGCGGGTCCACGATGTGATTGATGCGCACACCGACCAGCGCGCCGTCGAAGGGCATCTCAAAGCGTACCGGGCGGTTTACCCCCGCTGTGAGGTAGCTATACTGGATGTCCGGCTGAGTGGGATCGTCTGCCAGCTCTTCAGCACGTGGCCAATCGTTGGCCAATTCCAACTGAACCTGTCGTGCCCCGTCCGGCGTCTCGAACAGCAGCGTCACATCGCCGGGCACGTTTTCAAGTATCCAGCGGGAGGCAGCGATGCGCGTCGTGGGGCGGGTATAGATGCGCGAGACCGCGAATCCCCAGGCGTAGCTGGACAGCAGCACGAACCCGGCCAGCCCGGCCACTGCCACGCGCGACCAGTGCCAGCGAGAGGCCCGCCGCGCTGCGACGAGCGTGCCCACCCTGTCCCAGGCGGTGACGAGCGCCCATCCCCCCAGCACGTACAGGAGCGGGTAGATGGGCAGGAAATAGCGCATTGTCGTGACCCAGCCGGTTCCCTGCCAGATAAAGAACAGGCCGACCCACATGACAGGCAGTGCCAGCCGCATCGCCCCCCGTCGTCCGCGTGCGATCTCCCACAGCGCCCAGGCCAGAGCCAGCCACACAAACAGTCCGGTGGGCCAGCCCATACCGACCCGCACCATGTTGATCCAAGGGAAGACCAGCGGCAGGCGGTGCGCCCACTGGTGATTGGGCGGCGCATCGACCCGCCCGGTCACCCAGCGGCGGATCTCCTGCATCTGCGCCAGCCACTCGGGGTTAGGCCGGAAGCCAAACGGTTCAGCCAGGCGGCTCAGGAGCGACATTCCCGGCCCCAGCAGGGTCTGGTCGATGGGCACGCCGGAGTCAGGGGGAAGGAAGGCGTAGGGCTGCGCGACGCGGAAGACGAGCGCCGTCACCACCCCGGCGAGCGCCAGCCCTAGAACGGCCTGCCGGAGGAGCCTGTTCCGCTGCGGGCGTAAGGGACCCGCTCCAGAACCGTCGGGGAGGCGTGCGCCTGCCCGCGAAACCCGCAGCGCAACCGCCACGACCAGTACCAGCGCAAGCGGCGCGATACTGACTTTGCTCGCCATTGCTAGGCCAAGCGCCAAGCCAAACAGGGCGTAGTCGTGCCAGCGGTGAGCGTCAAGCGCGCGGACGGCAAACAGGAAGCCGCCCGCCGCAAACAGGTTGGTGAGCGTATCGACGGTGAAGAAATGCGAGTGCTGGATGGCGAGGGCGCTGCTGGCATACAGCGCGGCGGCCAGTAGCCCGACTCGACTGCCAAACAGGCGGCGTGCGATCAGGAACGTCAGGATAACCGTTAGCAGGTCGGCGCAGGCCGAGAGCGCCCGCCCCGGCAGGTAGATCGAGTACAGCGAGGTCTTGCCGACCGCTTCCCCTAGATAGGTGAGCAGTATGACTGGCAGGTCGCCGTAGACGTAGAAGCCATGCCCGACGTTATTCGGGTTGAGGGTCGAGGAGGATGTATCGAAGTAGGCGCGCAGCGACCCGACGGGGTCCATATCTGCGGCGACCCACGCCAGGAAGCGCTCATCAGGGTGGAGCAGGATGCCCTCGTCCCAATCCAGGCCGGTGAAGCGCAGCGCCGCGCCCGCACCGATGATGAGGAGCAGGAGTGTGAATATGGCTATCCAGCGGAGGGGGACGCCCCGACTGGTGGCTGGCGTATGTGTTCGGTCGCTCATGTACCCCTGTGATCGCGGTCGTACCGTTAGGGTGTTTCAACAGAAGTGTCTGAGAACACTTCTGGTCGGTGAAACCTGCAACCGTGACAGGTGAGCTGCTTAACAGAGTGAAGGGCCGCAATGGCCCATTGATATGATAAATATACACTCAGGTTCGCCGTCTCCCTCACTCCTGACCGGAGCAGGCTGAATATAACGGACTTACCGCGCGGGTACAACATACAGAATAAAGTCCAGGCCGGGCCGGAAGCCGCGATGGTGTTGAGCGCTGCCTTCCGGGAAGCGCTCACGCAGTAGCGCCTGCGTGGCTTTATCCTCCGGGTGAACGATAAACACCAAAGGCCGGGTGTCAAACATGCGGGGGATATCCGTCAGATACTGCTGAAGCACACCTGTATCGACCAGAGCATTGCGGAAGTTGATGTTGCCAGCCTCGATACCGATAGCGCGGTAGTCATGCCAGTAGGGCCAGCCGACCAGCCACACGCCGTCGAGAGATGGGCTGACGCCCTCGACTTCGCGGATTGCATCGGCGACCTCGCTCGGGTTCAGCGCGGCTTCGCGGTAGGAATGATCATACGCTACGAAGTATGTGCCGAAGCTGTACAGCGCTGAGCCTGCAAGCAGCAGCCCGACCAGCGCACCGGAAAGCGCCATGCCCGGCCTGCCTCCCAACATAGCCGTCCACCGCTGGCGGATCAGGGCAAGCGGCCACGCAGCCAGCACAAACACCACCGGCAGGCTACCGCTGGCCCGTGTCGCGCTGGGGTTCTCAATTGGGAAGGCGATGGCCAGCGCCGAGGGGAGTAGCATGATCAGTCCGGCAGCCAGGATGAACGCATCAGCCGGGTCGCGGCGGCGAGCCAGACGTACCCCCCAGGCTAGCACGCCCAGCACGAACAGCCCCCCGGCGACCCGATCCAGCATCGGCCTGCCCGGCACGGCGCTGATCCAGGCTACATCACCGCGCACGTTGAACATCCGCAGCGCATCGGCATAGTTGCGGAGGAAGATGTCGAGCGGCTTATCCTCAATGGCGCGCTCGCTTTCGGTGGTGCGGTTGACGACGCGGTTCCACAGCTCCTGTGGGTAATCGTGCCAGACGCGCAGCATCGGCACAAAGATGGCAAATGCCACTAGCCCGGCCAGCGCCAGGTTGAGCGTCTGGCGGCTGAGCGCGTTGGCGGCGGCTGCCCGGCGGATCGCCGCGTCGGGGTGCGCCTGAAGGTGAGCTGCTGCAGCGTGGGTCAGCGGGCCTGCAACGGCGATCACCCAGGCTGCTGCTGCGACAAGCGGCGTGATACGCATGGCTTGGTAAGCGTATACCCCAATGCCCATCCACACCCCGGCCCACAGCCACGTCCGCCGCGATCCGGTGCGGATGCCCCGGATCAGGGTGATCAGCACCAGGGTGAACACGAGCGGCGTCAGCACGATGCGCAGCGCCAGCCGCGAGAGGGCCACGTGCCACCACGAGACGGCGACGAGCGCTCCGGCTAAGAAACCCGTCTCCCGGTCAACTAGCTCGCGTCCTAACCGGATCATGAGCGGGATCAGCGCCAGCCCCTCCAGCGCCGAGACCAGCTTGAGCGTGAGGAATGACATGCCGGTACCGAACAACTTGGCCGCCAGCGCGACCAGGTAGAACTGGATGGCCTCGCGCCCGCCGTTCCGGGTGAAGAACACATGATACACACCCTGCGACACGTCGTAGGCGTCGAGCAGCTTCTCAACGTGGTCGCTCGTCATCTCAACCGGGATGGCTTCCAACCGGTAGAACCGGAAGAACGCTGCCGTGCTGAGGATCAGGGCCAAGGCGGCAAGCGGCAGCAGCCGGGGCCTGAAGGAACCCCTGAGCGCCGGCCATACGCGCGGCAGAGCCTCTCTGAACCATGCTCGCCACGCATCGATCAGCTCAGCGGGGCTGCGCTCGGCGGCAACGAACAGCCACGCCAGCACGCTCAGCATCCAGGCGGCAATCCCCCCGGCTGTGAATGTGTTATCGGCGGTGAGCACGTAGGTCACGATGCTCAACGGCAGGGCGATCATCAGTGCCACGCCCCGTGCGCTGAACAGCTCCAACCCGGACTGCCTGGGCAGGGGATAGCCCGTGCTGCCCACCACACGCGGGCCGCGCCGCAGCAACATCCCGTCCGAAGCGTTGAAGTCAAAGAGGAGTAGAGCAAGCCAAGCCAGCCCTGCCAGCGCAAACAGAGCCGCGCCCGCACCTGCCCGCCCCTGGGCGATCAGTGCCGTCTGCGCCATGTATGCGCTCAGCAGGGTGGCAACCGTACCCAGTCCGAGGGCCGCCATCCGCATAGGGGATGCCGCAGGTGCGGACTGGATCGGCTCCTCGGCGTAGCTGACCGCCACGGGGGACAAGAGATCAGCGGCGCTCGGGATGGACATGCCCGCCCCACGCAGCCGTAGCCTGGGCATGGCGGGCAGCGGCGGAAGCGCCAGCGCTTCCTCTTCCTCCTCTGCCGGGAGGAAGATCGCGCGGAGCACATCCCGAACCGTGATCGGGGGCGTGCCGCGCGGGTCGGGTAAGGTCTCTGGCCGGTTGTCGGCTTCCATATCCCTGTTGCTTTCGTCCCGCCTTCATACCGGAGGCTTGCGGGCCAGCAGGCACAGGTTGACCGTCGCCCGCTCTGGCGGCTCGTCCATCGCGTTGCGCCGGTCGAACCATTCAAACACCCGCAGGCCGATGTTCACCGGGTTCAGCATCCCCCCTCGCTTCCCGCTCACGTTGTGGCGGTCGGCGGCGGATGCAATGCTTCTCGGGAGCACGCCAGCTTCCAGAGCCGTCTTGCCTAAGCCGTACACCAGGTTATGGATGAACGGGAAGCTGTAGTGCGTGAAGCTCCGCTCGGCGATGATCTCCAGCCCTGCCGCGCAGACCGCCCGGCGGAGCTGCTCGCGTGTGTAGAGCCGCACGTGGTTGGCCCAGATGCCAGCCAGCAGCCCGCGCCGGATATGGGTCTTAAGCAGCGTCTCCAACGTCTTGTTAATCGGGTCCCACCAGAACGGGTAATTGGCGTTGGGCACGGTGATCGCGACCAGCCCACCTGGCCTGAGTACGCGCCTGACCTCGCGCAACGCACGTACGTCGTCCGGGATGTGCTCTAATACCTCAGAAAGGATGGCCTTGTCGAAGGTGTTGGCGGGGTAAGGGATGGCGTACAGGCTGGCGTTGACCAAGGTGACACCGGGCAACCCGGCCAGCGCCGTCCGGGCCATCGCCAGGATCGACCCGTCAAGCTCGATTCCGACCAGCCGCGCCGCGCACACCGTGCGGATGAACCGCAGATAGAACCCGCGCCCCGTCCCACCGTCGAGAATGGTGTCGCCGTCGCGTGGGGTTAGCCACTCGAACACCGTATGCACCCGGCGGCGGTAGGCCATGTCGGCCTCGTTGCGGACCATGCGGCTGATCAGGGCCGGATCGTACGGCCAGTTCCCCGACTGGCCGTCGTGCAAGGCCACGCTCACGGCTGCCGGGCCTCCCGTGCTGCGTCACGCAGCAGGCGCTCATAGGCGTCCACCGTTTTTTCCAGACCAAAGACGCGGTCGATCTCCTCGACGGGCTTCCGGTAGTAGGCCGGGTTGCTCAGCACACGGCAGATCGCCTCACCCATTGCCTCAGGGTTGCGAGGCGGCACCAGCTCACCCATGCCCGTTTTCTGCACGACGACGCGCGCGCCGGGGATGTCGGTTGCGACGACCGGCGTCCCGCAGCGCATTGCCTCAACCTGCACCAGTGCGAAGCACTCGGTATCGCTGGGCAGGGCCAGCACATCACACGCTGCGTAGAAGTCAGCCACTGCCTGCGGGTCGGTCAGCAGGCCGAGGAAGATCAGGTGATCGCGGTGCTGGTCGATTAGGGGGAGGTTGCGGGCGTAGAAGTTTTCGTACTTGATATCGTACTGTCCGGCAAAGACGATCTTTGTGCCAGGATACTCCCGGTGGATGGTCGGCAGCGCCCGGATCAGCACATCAGGGCGCTTCTCCTCGACGAACCGTCCCGCGTAGCCGACCAGCCGCGCCCGGCCATTCGTCCCAGCCAGCCAGTTGGCCCGCAGTTCCTCCACGCGCTGCGGGTTGGGCGAGGGAATCTGAATGGGAGGATGGACGGCGACGGTCTTTTCGCGGAAGGGTGCGACATAGTAAGACTGTGCGGCGTAGTCCTCACTGTAGGCGATGATGTGCTGCGCCGCGCGCCCGGCGAGCTTGTAGAGCTGGAACGTAAACCACTCGACAAAGCGATTAAACCACCCGGCGGGCAGGATCAGATCGCCGTGATGGGTGATAACCAGACCTTTGTTGAGCAGTCTGGTATAAGCCGCGTAGATGAATGTCTCCAGCGTGGGCACGTGCAAGCTGACCACGTCGTGCATCTGCACCAACTTCCAGGCGGCCCAGGGGTAAGCGGGCATCACCATGCCGCGCGTCACGCGCAGCGGCGCCCAGAGGCGGATCACACGGACGCCGTTGATCATCTGCTCATCGCGCGGCAGGGCGGGGTCGTAGCGAGCCGATAGCACGGTGACCTCATGCCCGCGCGCGGCCAGCGCTTCGGCTATGCGCTGGACGTGTAGCGTGACGCCGGTACGGTGCGGCAGGTAATACTGGAGGGCCATCAAAATCCGGAGCGGACGGTTGCTCATAAGCTCAGTCCCTGCTCCCCCGCCTGCGCAAACTGCTAGCGAGCAGGCTGAGCCACGCGCCAAGCCCCGTGCCCGCCGTGTTGAGCAGTACGTCGTCGGTCGCAACGACCCGGCCCGGCAGCCAGACCTGGATGACCTCGTAGGTGATGCTCAGCCCCGCCCCCAGCAGCATGGCGAGCAGGATGGGATGCGTGGATTTGCGCAGGGCAAGGGTCAGCACGATGCCCAGCGGCACGAAGATCAGGGTGTTGCCAAGCGTATCGACAGCGACCTCGCGCAACGCGTGCCGGGCCAGGTCACAGCGCCGCAGCAGGCAGGTGAACTTATCGAGCTTTGTCACCAGCGGCACGAAGACGAACTTGTGCGTGTATCCGCTGAAGCTGCGATGTGTCAGAACGATCACAGACAGCACGGCAACCATCGCAGCGACGCTTAACCAGGCGGAAACATTCCATCTGGCTCGGTCATGCTGCCGGGAAGGAGTCACGGCTGGATGACCTCCACCGGGGCGCTCTCCTCACCGGGGTGCTCGCGCAGTGCTTGCGCCTCCCGGACCACCTGTCCGAAGCTCATGCCTTCGCGCATCAGACCCAGCAGGCCGAACAAGCTTGTGACCGTGAAGTTCAGCCCGTGCAGCGCGAACGCGAAGCTGCGGCTGATGTCTGCGTCGTACCCGGTTGCTGTCAGCACGCCAATCGTGGCCGCCTCAAATGGCCCGACGCCCGACGGGGCTGCCGGGATCGACACGCCTAGCCCCGCTCCCGCAACAGCAAGCTGACCCATGACCAGGGGGACGCTCGGCCAGAAGGCCAGCATCAGGAGCCAAGCCGCCAGCCCCGATGCCACCCAGGCGACGAAGGACGACGCCAGCCCCAGGGCAAACGTGCGCGGATGGGAGACGCCGCCCAGCCCCTCGACAAAGGGCTGCAAGAAGGCGCGGGCATCGTCGCGGGACAACCTGGGCGCAAGCGCGAGCACCCGCGCACCCAGATCAAGCGCCCAGCCTGGACGGCGGGCCGCCAGCGCCATCACGGCGATCCCGGCCAGCGCCCCGGCTCCCATCAACGCCCCGGCGGTTGTAGCCCAGGCTGGCAGGGGCAGGACGAGCAGCACAAGCATGATCAGGAGAACAACCGACACCATGTCAAACAGCCGCTCGACGACGATGCTTGAGAGCGCGCTTGTGAAATGCATATTGGGCCGTCGTCCGGCCAGAAAGGCGCGGGCGAACTCGCCCAGCCGCGCCGGAAGCACGTTGTTGAACAGGAACCCCACGTTGAACAGCCAGAAGCCGTCCATCACCGTCAGCCGCCCCTGCGTCAGGATGTTCCAGCGCAGCCCGCGCAGCAGGATCGTCACGCCGACTCCCAGGAAAGCAAGCACCACAAAGCCATAGCGAGCCGTCCTGAAGGCGGTGAATACCTGGTTGAAGTTAGCCTGTCGCAGTGCCAGGTAGAGGAATACGGCGCTGATGGCCAGCCCGATGAGCAAAGTCTGCCAGCGTTTCATTCCCAACCGTCTCGTAACAAGAACGGGGCCGCTCTGCCCCGGGTGCGCGGAAGTATAACATGGGGGCCGGACACCGGCAACGATAACACCCGCCTGTGCCGTATCCTACTTCTTGGTGAAAACAGGCGTCTTGGCGTATGCTATTATTCATGAGTGTGGAGAGTGAGAAGCGCCTGGAGACGGGCATCGCTGCCCTTCGCAGCGGTGACCGGCGGCGTGCGCGCCGCCTCCTGGGGCAAGTGGTTCACGACGATCCGGATAATGCTGCTGCGTGGTGGTTTCTCGCGGCGGTGCTGGACGATCCGGAGCAGCGCGTCCGCTGCCTCCGTGAGGTGCTGCGGCTCCAGCCAGGGCATGCCGAGGCCCGGCAGCTCCTGGCGCGGTTGGAGCGCCGCATTGCCCAGGTGACGCCCCCCAGGGGTATTGAGAGGCCCGTTCTGGATGCGCGGGAGAATACCCAGGGTGACCTGATCCCCGTTCCCGATGAGCCGGACCCCAGCCAACGCGACTCAACTCTCGGTGAGGGGAGAAACGGGGGGGATGTGACCGCGGCTGCCACCGTGATTCTCGTTGCGCTGGGCGCGATCCTTGCGGCCATCATTCTCGCCTGGACGGGCGCTGCGCCGGGCCTTCTGGGCGTCCGGGAGCCAGGCCCGGAGCCAACGGACCGCCCGCTCGTGATCGGTGTCCCGGCGTGTGCGGCTACGGCTGAGGAGAAAACCATCCTGGTGTTCATCAACAACACGGGTGTGATCGTGGATGTATACCGGGGCGTTGCTGAATCGGGTGAGCGGGTGCTCACGCTGGCCCCGGGGTCGCAGGGTGGCGTTGAGGCAGAGCCGGGCCTGCTGGTACGCTATGCCGTCGCGACCGAGGCGGTCGGGTTTGCCAGCAGCAGCGCGCTGATCGAAGTGCCGCAAGGCAGCATGTGCCGCGTGCCGCTGGAATGAGGCCGCAGGCGGGTAAGCAGACCATGGCGATTCGGGTAATCGGCGGTACAGCAAAAGGGCGCAAACTGAAGCTCGTTCCGGGCGACCAGACGCGCCCGGTGCGCGACCTGGTCAAGGAGAGCCTTTTCAACATCCTGGGGGAGTGGGTGCGGGGGAGCCGCTGGCTGGATTTGTTTGCCGGGACGGGCAGCGTGGGGATCGAGGCGCTTAGTCGGGGGGCAGCCTACTGCCTGTTTCTCGATAAGAGCCGCGCTGCTGTCAAGACCATTCACGAGAACCTTGAGATCACCCGTCTGCAGGAGAATGCCGAGGTGCGCCGGGTAGACTCGTTCGAGTTCTTGAAGGGCGATCCCCATGCAGAGGGCCGCTTCGAAGTCATCTATATCGCCCCGCCGCAGTATAAGGGGCTGTGGCGCAAGGCGTTAGAGCTGATAGACCGCCAGCCAGACTGGCTCTACCCGGACGGTCTTGCCGTAGTGCAGATCGATCCCGACGAGTACGAGGATATAGAACTGAGGCACCTCATCGAATACGACAAACGGACGTACGGCAAGACACTTCTGTGCTTCTATGAGCGCCCCGGCGAGTAGGGGGCTTCAACGCGTGTTGCTCCACACGCGGCTGGCGGATACAATCCGATTTGGCCGGGCGCCCGTGTTTCAACCCGCTTTTGCCTGAGATGTTGTTTTGCCAGCGGCGTTCCCGGGATGCTTCTGGCGAAGTCTGAGGTTTTCCTGAAAGTCATGTGAGAACGGCCTTCAGGGGAACATGTCACGTACGCTTGGAGGGTCTTCCGATGCGCGAGTGTGCAGTCTGCCATACCACCACCGAGGATCATGTCCTCACCTGCCCAAACTGTGGAGCTGACCTCCTTATCGAATCGGTCCGCGCGCGCGCCCTCAAGGCCATCCGCGAGAGTCCCCGCGCCAGCCATGTCTACGTCGTTGCTCCGGCACATGCCTGCCCGGTCTGCCGCCAGGCACAGGGCACGTATCCGAAGGATGCGAACCATATCCCGGTGCTGCCGCACGAGGGCTGTTCCTGCCCGACGGGCTGTGTATGCCGCTATGAACCGCTGGTCGTTGAAGTTGGTCCCTAGGGGACAGCAAGCTGCTCCTTGGCCGACAGCCGGAGCACACAGGACACATTCCCAACGCTGAGGAGGGCGATATGTGGAAGGAATTTCGTGAGTTTATCATGCGGGGCAACGTGCTCGATCTGGCCGTCGGCATCATTATCGGGGGAGCCTTTGGGCAGGTGGTCAACTCGTTCGTGAACGATGTTCTGATGCCCCCCATTGGCCTGCTCCTGGGCCGTGTCGATTTCAGCAACCTCTACATTAACCTGTCGGGTAGGCAATACGAATCGCTCCAGGCTGCGCGGGAGGCCGGAGCGGCTACGCTCAACTACGGTCTCTTTATCAATACGGTTATCAACTTCCTAATCGTTGGGCTGGCCGTGTTCCTGGTGGTGAAGACCTTCAACCAGGCCAGGCGTGTGCTGGCTCGCCGCGCTGAGGAGGCGCCTGCTGCGCCGACGACCAAGCCGTGCCCTTACTGCTTCACGGACATTCCGGCCGAGGCCACGCGCTGCCCGAACTGTACATCGCATCTCGAAGGCCAGAGGTAATCGACCGGAGCGGCCGGTTGCTTGACGGGCTTCTTGTCTTTTCCTGGAAGTCGCTTGGGGATGACTCTCAGGGTAGCGTATCGCGGCTGAGGCGCTCTGCCAATCGGAGCGCCTCCTGCTTGGTGCGGACCGTTCCCGCGGCCTGCTCCTCCAGCAGCCGGTCGAGGATCGCCCCGATCAGCGGGCCGGGCTTCAGGCCGAGATGCTGCATCAGGTCTTGCCCATCGACGAGCGGTGGCGGCGACACAACCTGCTGGTGACGGCGGAAGAAGGCATCGAGCAGCGGGGCAGCGACCTCTTCGAGCAGGGTGCCCCATGCCTCGGGGTCAACGCTGCCCGGCGGCTGCGCCGACAGGTGCTCGGCCAGCATCAGCAGCACGCCCGTGATGCCGGTCTCCCCAGTATCTCGATAGTAGCGGTGGATCAGCCGGTCGCTCACAGGCCGGGGAAGGGGCAGGCGCGGGCGTGCCTGGGCCAGCGTGTTGAGGAATCGCGCCTCGGCGTTTGACAGCCGGAGCCACGCGCCCCAGGCCTCCCCAGGCCGGTCGGCGTAGGGGGGCGTGAAAGCGCCAAGCAGCGCCACGGCGGCTAGTGGGCGCCCGTCGGCAAAGGTGCGGCCCAGATGCTCCTGAAGCTGGCGGCGGTAGCGGTCGAGCACCATGACGGCCACTCCGAAGATCAGGTCGGCGGCGGTGTTGTCAGTACGGGCCGGGCTGATGATGGTGAACAGCCGGTGCATCAGCGCGACGGTCGCCAGCCGCCGCTCAAGGACCTCATCCGGCGGGATGGGATAGGGCAGCAGTCGGGCCAGCAGGCCGAGTGCATCCAGCAGGCGTAGCGACGCGGCGGGCTGGCTGCTTCCCAGCATCTTGATCAGCTCGTCACGCACCCGTTCGGGCTGGCGGAGCCAGCCTGTCTCATCCACCAGCGCGCTGCCTGCGCCGCGCACCGACAGCCGGGTTTCCGGTTCGATAGACAGATTGAGCTGGAGCGACAGGCGGGCAGCCCGTAGCGCGCGGATCGGATCGTCGCGGATGCTGGCGGGGCTGCACTGGCGCAGCACGCGCCTGTCAAACAGGTCGTCCAGGCCGCCAAGTGGATCGAGCACGAGATGGGGCTGCTGAAGCGGGACAGCCATGGCGTTCACGGTGAAGTCCCGCCCAAGCAGGTCCTCAAGCAGGTTATCGCCCCGCAGGCTCGCCACGTCGATTATGACCCGCTCCGGCCCCTCTGTGCTCAGGAGCACCCTGCCCGTGCGGCGTTCCGGATCGACCGCGTAGTAGGCGCCGCCAAGTGCGTCGGCCAGCGCTCGCGCAACTGCCAGCCCGTCGTCCGCCGTGATGAGGTCGATATCTTGCACGGGAGCGCCGCGCAGCGCGTCGCGCACGGCCCCTCCCACCAGAAAAAGCCGCTCCGGAGCGGGGGCGTGCCGGGCCAGCGTGTCAACTAGGCTCGGCCAGCGCATAGCCCGCCGTGGCTCGACGGGGGTCAGAGTCATGGCGGTTCCCTCACACGCCCCTGTGATGGGACACGCTCAATCCTGATCAATTACAACGCCCGGTTTAACGACACCGATGAAGGGTAGATTGCGGTAGTACTCATCGATATCCAGCCCATAGCCGAACACAAACACATTGGGGATCCGAAAGCCGGTGTAATCGATGGGGATGACCACCTCGCGCCGCTCGAACTTATCGAGCAGGGTGCACACCCGCAGGCTGGTCGGGCGGCGGGCGCGCAGCAGGCGCAGCACCTGCTCCAGCGTGCGACCCGTGTCGATGATGTCCTCGACGATAAGCACATGGCGGCGCTCAATGGGCACGGTAATGTCGCGCAGGATGCGCACCACGCCGGTCGACTCGCGCGCTCCTGCTCCATAGGAGGTCACGTCCATGAAGTCCACGATGTTCGGCACCTCGAGATGGCGCATCAGGTCGCTCATGAAAAGCAGGCTGCCTTTGAGGATGCCGACAAGGATGATGTCCTGATCGGAGCGGTAGTCGGCTGAGATCTGGCTCCCTAACTCGGCGACGCGCGCCTGAAGCCGCTCGGCGTCGATCAGCGTGTAATCCAGAATCTCTTCATATGCGGGAGGCGGCATGCTCCACTCACTCCTCAGCTAGACGGCCCCCATTGCCCGGCTACTCAGGGCGTCCGGGCACCTCGTGGCAGTGGCGGCAGCGTGCTTCGTAGGACTCGGTTGCCCCGATCAGGATGATGGGGTCGTCGTAGTGCGCGGGCTTTCCGTTGATGATGCGCTGCGTCCGGGACGCCTCGTTGCCGCAGACGACACAGATCGCATGGAGCTTCTCAACCGTTTCTGCTTGGGCGATCAGGGCTGGCATCGGCCCGAAAGGTTCGCCGCGGAAGTCCAGGTCAAGCCCCGCCACGATCACCCGGATGTGGTGCGCCTCGGCTAGTGTGCGGCAGACGCGGGCCAGGCTGGCGTCAAAGAATTGGGCTTCATCGATGGCAACAACATTCGTGTCTTGGGCTAGATGCGTGAGGATGTCTTCCGCCTTCTCGACCGCGATGGCCTGGGTAGCACGCCCATCGTGCGAGTTCACGCTGTCGATGCCATAGCGGTCGTCCACGCTCGGCTTGAACACCTGCACGACCTGCCTAGCGATCTGGGCGCGGCGCACGCGGCGAATCAACTCCTCCGATTTCCCGCTGAACATGCTGCCGCAGATCACCTCAACGCGGCCCCCCTGATGTTTCATAGCAGGCAACTCCTCAGAGGATAAGCGAGGCGCGACACCTATTGTCAAGATGCCGCGCCTGACCAGTCATCGGGGATGGAACACTGCGCCGCGAACCGGCGCGCGGCGGTTACCCTTGCGGGATCTCAAAGCCCTGTGCACGCAGCTTGCGCTTAATATCAACCAGCCCCTTGGCTCCAAAGCCTTTGATGTTCAGCAGGCCGTTGTCCCCGCTCTGCTCCAACACCCGGAGCACATCGGCGATGGTCTCGATCCCGGCTTCGGCCAGGACGTTCTCGTAGCGGGTGCCGATCTCAAGGGTGCTGATCGGGATGTTACCCGCTTCCTCAGCCTGCTGCTTAGCCTCTTCCGCCGCCCTGATGCTCTCGCGCGCCTTGAGGCGCTTCAGGAACCGGTCAACCTGGCCCTCGGTGTCCACGATACGCTGCTCACCCGTGTAGAACGGGTGGCAGGCGCTGCACACATCAGTCCGAATCTCTGGCTTGGTTGAGCCGGTCGTCCATGTATTGCCGCAGGCGCAGATCACACGCGCCTCTGGATACCACTGGGGGTGAATGCCTTCTTTCACGCTCGTAACCTCATTTCACGGCAGCACGGCCCTACGCGGGCGCAGGGTAGCGTCCTGCACTCACTGATTGGTTCGATATACGCTTGCTCCGGGCTACTGAAGGTTTGGGTTCTCCGGGTAGACGCTGACGACCTTACGCCCGCCCCGGCCCCATTCGAAGTAGACGTAGCCCTCAGCGGTGGCGTAGATGGTGTAATCCCGGCCCAACCCGACGCCCCTGCCGGGGTGGAACTTCGTGCCCTTCTGGCGCACGATGATGTGGCCCGGGATCACGTACTCGCCGCCGTAGCGCTTCACGCCGAGCATTTTGGGATTGCTGTCACGGCCATTCTTAGTTGAGCCGCCGCCCTTTTTGTGTGCCATCTTTCTGCCTCGCTGTCACTCTGAGCGGGCGAACTTGCGCCCGCGAATGCTTCCCGCCTATCCGGTTGTCACGATCTCGTCAATGCGCAGGCGCGTATACTGCTGGCGGTGGCCTTGCTTCCGGCGATAACGTTGCTTGGGCCTGTACTTGAAGACAACGATCTTTCTGCCCTTGAACTGCGCCACCACCTCAGCCTTGACGCTTGCCCCTTCGACCAGCGGCTGGCCGACTTGCGGCTCACCCTCTCCGCCGACGAAAAGCACCTCGTCGAGTTCAACCTTCTCGCCGACCTCATAAGGCAGCTTTTCGACCTCGACCGTCTGGCCAACCTCGACGGGGTACTGCCTGCCACCAATGCGTACGATTGCGTACATGCTTGTCTCCCGTTCTTCGCTTGCCGCCTGTGCGCGCGTCCCGCAGGAGCTGCCAGGGGAAGAGCGGAGCTGCTCAGCTATTATGACACATTCTGTGCCATCTTGATAATCATTACGTAACAACGCCCCGGCGCCGGGGCAGGAGTAGATTATAACGAGTCCAGTGGGCGGCTGTCAACGACGATTTGTGACGATTTCCCGCGCATGTGACCGGTCCTCAGCCCCCTAAAGGCGTGAGAGGACAGCAGACTCCATCTCCTCCATGCTCAGGCGGCGGTCGTTCCGGAAGATCAGCACCCGGGGATGATCGTACAAGGTGAAGGACTCGTCCGCCGGGCCTAGGTTGAGGGTAAAAGCGGGCAGGTTGCCGGGCGGGTCCAGCCTGGCCTGCCGGAACGGGTCGTCATAGAGCACCACCCCGAACAGCACTGGATAGCGGGCAAAGGTCTCTTCCAGTGTGTAGCCCAACTCCCCGGCAAAGAGCGCGCGGTAGATAGCTGCCGTCAGGGGGTAGCGATCTTCTAGACGCGGCACGACGCCATACGCCCGGCTGCTTGCGAGGATGAGGTAGTCGGCACCGGCCAGGCCCGCCAGAACGTCCTGGAGCTTTGCCCGGTTCTCAGGCTCAGCAAAGGGGTCAAGCAGGCGCGAGTGGTACATCTGCTCGCGCAGGTAAGCGCGATCATCGTCTATCAGGTCGAGCGGAAGCGCGTCATCCCACCGCTCAACGGCTAGGGTTTTACCCGGCGGGATGGTG
>FWPU01006139.1_pt1 | contig 24622 bp, 23 predicted proteins | sample 2228361 | NCBI WGS metagenome assembly FWPU01 (sample SAMEA103939777, study PRJEB20133) | metagenome | reverse complement strand
ACGACGATCGCCGAGCAACCCGACCCGGAGCATGAGGTGAAATCGGTCTCAGTAAGCATCAGAGGTGGCTTGAAATCGGGGGTGCACTACACACTCGGGCAGACGTATCGAGTTGGACGAAGAACGGCTGTGAGGCGGACCCCGGCGCCGGCGGAACCGATCAGGTCTCCATCATTTCCAGTCGGGCGTCAAATTCATGCCCGCAGGCCACACAGCGGATGCAATCGGATTCCACGGTGATCTCGTCGATCCTGACGCCCATACCTCCGCAGTCCGGGCAACGGGCCAGGTGGAGCGGCTGATCATCCAGCGACTCGTAGCGTACCCCGCGCAGACAGTAGACCGGCCGGCCTTCCCATTCCCACTGCTTACCCGCCTTGTCCACTTCCGGCAGGACGATGTAATGGCGCGCCGCGTACGCTTCCATCGCCCGGCGGTCGGCGAGCCCGCCTTGAATCAACTTGCCGGTTTTAGCGTCGTAGAGGGTGTCGCCCTTGATGATCACCTTGGTCGGTCCCATACCCTACCTCCCTGTGCGCGACGGGAATGGCCATTACCTTACGCCTCGGCCATGGTCAAATCAATGGCGTCGTGTCTCGGCCCGCGAACGGCGCTCGCTGTTAGCGGAAGACATGGCCTCTGCCTTGAGCAAGTGCACCAGGCCGGCGGTTGAAGAGAAGTTGAAGAGAGCTTGGCGCGCCCGGCAGGAATCGAACCTGCGACCCACAGCTTAGAAGGCTGTTGCTCTATCCGACTGAGCTACGGGCGCGGCTTTGAAGAAGCGTTGAGTTCTGAGTGCTGAGTCGCGTATCGAGAACCAAAGAGATATTTGGCATATAAAAAGTTTAAGTCCGCGCCGACCGATCTTTCAAACTTCCGACGCAGCGGTTATCGCTCAGAACTCAGCATTCGTGCCTTAGGCGCGTTTGATCGGGGCGAGAGGATTTGCTCTTTTGGCCCGGCCGGTTCGGAAACACTTGAGATATTTATCCCGTCGCCAAGACTCATCACAAGGGCTCCGGGTCGAACAACCAAGCATCGGAACACTTGAGGTTTTATCCCCCGCCTCAATTTGATAGACGGGCGGTACGCGCAAGCGAGGTTTGGTCGGGGCGAGAGGATTTGAACCTCCGACATCCTGCTCCCAAAGCAGGCGCGCTACCGGACTGCGCTACGCCCCGACGCCTTTGCCCAATTAGGAATGAGAAATGTGGAATGAGGAATTACGGTGCAACAACGCTTGCTGCCGTAATCCACCATTCCACATTCCTCATTCCACATTCCTAATTTTCCGCTGATCACATTCCTCATTCCACATTCCTCATTAGAATCTCGCGGACCTTGGCGAAGGCTCGGGCTCGATGGCTGATTCGGTTCTTCTCGTCGCTGGAGAGTTCGGCCAGCGTTTTTCCCAGTTCGGGCACATAAAACACCGGGTCGTAGCCGAACCCCTCGGTACCGGCCGGCGTCTCCGCGATGAACCCTTCGAGCGACCCGGTCTCGGTGCGGACCGAGCCGTTCGGCTCGGCCAGAGCCGCCACGGTCACGAAACGCGCCCGGCGCTTCTCCCGAGGAACACCCTCCAATTCCCGCAGCAACTTGCGCCAGTTGTCTTCATACGTCGCATCCTCGCCCGCATACCGCGCCGCATAGACCCCCGGCCGGCCGCCCAATGCCTCCACTTCTAATCCCGTGTCATCGGCCACGGCGGGCAGCCCTGTGTAGCGGGCGATGGCGACGGCCTTCTTCACAGCGTTGGCTTCGCAAGTCTCCCCGTCTTCGATCACCTCGGGAGCATCGGGGAATTCAACCAAAGTCCTGATCACGACACCCAAATCGGCCAGCAACGCCGCGAGTTCCTTTCCTTTGTCTTTGTTGCGCGTCGCCAGCACTAATTCCTTGATCATCGTCAATGGTCAAACGTCATTCGTCAATGGAAAGAAGGGTGTTCTTGTCATACGATTCACAAATGACCATTGACCAATAACGTCCTTCCCGTTACTCCAGGCTCCCCACCAATTCCTTCTGCATTTCGACCAGTCTCTGGATGGCCTTCCAGCCGAGCGCCAGAAATTCGTCCATATCGTTCTTCTCGAACGGGGTCCGTTCGGCTGTTCCCTGGATTTCCACGAACCGTCCCTGCCCGGTCATGACGAGGTTCATATCGACTTCGGCCAGCGCATCCTCTTCGTAGGCCAGATCGACCATGATCTCCCCGCCGACCTTGCCCACGCTGACCGCCGCCAGGTAATCAAGCAGCGGACACTTCTTGATCAAACCCTGTTTCCTCAGCACCGCAAACGCATCCGCCAGGGCGATGAACGATCCGGTGATGGACGCGGTGCGGGTCCCCCCGTCGGCCTGGATGACATCACAGTCGATCCAGATCGTGCGCTCCCCCATTTGCGTCATATCCGTAACAGCGCGGAGCGCCCGCCCGACCAGCCGTTGAATTTCCAGGGTGCGGCCCCCTTGCTTGCCCTTCACCGCTTCTCGAGGAGAACGTTCATGCGTGGCCCGTGGCAACATGGCATATTCGGCCGTCACCCAGCCCTTGCCCTTGTCTTTGAGAAAAGGAGGGACCTTGTCTTCCACGGACGCGGTACAGATCACCTTGGTCTCTCCCATCTCAATCAGCACCGAGCCTTCGGCATATTTATTGAAATTTCTGGTGATGGTCACGGGTCGGACCTGGTCTTTCCCCCGCCCGTCGATGCGGATCAACCCCATGCCACCGCCCATACCCGACACCTTTCCTGTTTCAAGGAAGCGGATTATAGAAGAGGATCGGAGAAAGCGCAATGAAACCGGCGGCGCAAATGAGACCCGCTAGCCACGCGACCGGTGCCGATCCGTCCGCGCCAGACGGCTGCGGACAAGCCGTACCCGGATGTACACGAGACCGGCGATCAGCAGGCTAATTGTGTACACAAAGAGGTCTTCATGCGGGAACACATAAGGCATGCGCCAGGGTAATTTGTTCGGCAAGAAGAAGCAAGAACGAACCTGCCGCCCGGGGTTTTGAAGGCACTAGCCCAGGGTGGATGACAACTATCCAAAAGTTTCTTGAAAATGAATCTCCAAACCCTATACTGGCACAAAAGGTGCACCCGTATTTGACCCATCCGGCTGGTTTTCACGCTCAAGACTTCGTCCCCGAGACCGATAACGGAATGGACCGTAAACCCTGACCCAACTCGCACGACCGACCGAACGGAAGCCGTATGCCAACGTCGATCCCTTTCAACGGGTATCAGTCTCTGATCGATGAAAAGAACATTTTAGTGGTCGACGACGAGGAGCCGATCCGGCGCCTGTTGGGACACTTGCTCCAGACCCACGGCTACCCGGTCGCCCTGGCCGCCGACGCCCGTGAGGCGCGGCAGCAGTTGGAAGAGCAGAGGTTCGCGCTGATCCTCTGCGACGTGAACATGCCGAGGGAATCCGGCATGGATCTCTTGCAGCATGTGCTGAGCAAATATCCCCACACCGCTGCGATTATGGTGACCGGACTCGATAGCCCGGTCCTGGCGAACGCCGCGCTGGACATGGGGGCGTTCGGCTATATCATCAAGCCTTTCGAAGCGAACGAGGTCCTGATCAACGTCGCCAACGCCTTCCGGCGCCGACGACTGGAGATTGAAAACCGGGCTCATTGCCAGAACCTCGAGGACATTGTGCGGACCCGCACCATGGCCTTGCAACAAGCCCTCGAGTGGCTAGAGCGAAGCGAAAAGGAGCTCCGGTTGTCCCGGGAGGAGACGATCCAACGACTGGCCATCGCCGCCGAGTTCCGAGACAGTTCAACCGCCAAACACATTCAACGGATGAGCCACTACTGCGAGCTTCTCGCGCGCAAGATCGGCCTATCGGCCGAACGCTGCGACCTCATCCGCACGGCCAGTCCCATGCACGATATCGGAAAGATCGGGACGCCGGACCATGTCCTCCTCAAACCCGGCAAGTTCACTCCCGAGGAATTCAACGTCATCGCCCAACACGCGGAGATCGGCTACCGCATTCTGGGCGGGTCGGACGCGGAGCTGCTGAAAGTCGCCGCCGTCATTGCGTGGACTCACCACGAGCGGTGGGATGGGAGCGGCTATCCGCGCGGGCTGAAAGGCGAAGGGATTCCGATCGAAGGCCGGATCGCCGCGATCGCCGACGCCTTCGACGCCCTGACGACCGAACGAGTCTACAAGCCGGCCTTTGAGCTGGATCATGCGGTCGATCTGATGTTGAAACACCGCGGGGAACATTACGATCCCGATCTCCTGGACGTCTTCCTGGCCTCTATGGAGGACGTGAGGAACATTCACGAGCGGTATGCCGATCTCGCCAACCGGCCTATTCTTCCTCAATAACGTTTCCATCAAGCCCGGATTATTCACGACGCTTCGTCACGTTGCACCCGTTGCTTTGGCCCATTGCAGTTGGCAGAGCAATGGGCGCCCCGAGCAACGAGTATCCGGGAGACGCGTTGTGTTCGACCCATTGCAGCAAGAAAAGCAATGAGTGCCCACAATCGCAGCTACGAGGGAGGGAGGCGTACCGGGTACCTGTTGCCAGGCTTCGTGCAACGGATGGTCAGTACGTTGACCGCCTGAGTGGCGGGCACGCCCGTCGGAGGAGCGTATCCGCGTTTGCAGTAGCAATGCTCGTGTAGCATTGACCATCGGCTCGCAGATCGGTATGATCCCGCCGCTCTTGTCGATGAACCGCTACGGGCATTGACCTGCAGCCGCCTAGCGGATCGGCCGTCGGATGGAAGAGGAGCAGAGCGTGGAACGTACGTCCATCGAACAGCGGGCGGACATAACCAGAAACTGGCTCGGCTATGTCTGCGAAGCCATCGTCACGTCCGGCGCAATGCCGGCATGGGAAGCCGTCGACTATCTGACGGAGCATCTCATCGGAGAGGCGCCGAACCGGCACCTGCTGGAGACCAAAACTCCCTATGAGATGATCTCGCAATTCCTGAACCGCCTGTACGGGCCCATCGTCGAGGCCGCCTCCCGCGACGTGCCGCTCCCCTCTTCTACGATGCTGCATACCTTCCTGGACATCAGCTTGACCGGCAACTCGGCGGTACTGGTCGTCTATTTCCCGGGGCACAATCTTCCGCATCAGTTGCTGTTGTTGGACGCGGTCCGGGCTTGGGACCTGATGTTTCCGGACGAAGACCGCTTCAACCGTTGGGCGGAAGAACGGTATCGCTGGATCAAAACGGCGCTGGCTGCGGCGATCGCCAATCCCCGCTTGTCGCCGTGCGCGGCCCAGGACGTGACGGCGTAACGCTCTCCTCCCGAGGCCCCGCGCCACAGATTCTTCAAGCAATTTCTCTGACGGCTGATAGCTGACCGCTGACGGCTATTTTCTACACAGCAGCGACTAAGCCGGATCGTAGTTCAGGTTGGGGGCAAGCCATCGCTCGATCTCGGCGAGGGGCATGTTCTTGCGGGCCTGGTAGTCCGATACCTGGTCGCGCCCGATCTTGCCGACCGCGAAGTATTTGGCCTGTGGGTGCGCGAAGTAGAGGCCGCTGACGGACGCGGCCGGATACATGGCGAAGGTCTCGGTGAGGCGGATGCCGGCGTGTTTCTCGACCTGGAGCAGGTCGAACAGCAGTCGTTTCTCGGTGTGATCGGGACAGGCCGGATAGCCCGGCGCAGGGCGGATGCCGCGGTACCGTTCACGGATTAAATCGTCGTTCGTCAACCGTTCGGACTTCCCGTAGCCCCAGTCCTCGCGGGCTCGCTTGTGCAGCCATTCCGCCAAGGCCTCGGCCAGCCGATCGCCCAGAGCCTTGGCCATGATCGAATTGTAGTCGTCATGGTCCCGCTCGAAACGCTCGCACAGCGCCTCGATCCCGCCTCCCGCCGTCACCGCAAAGGCTCCAAGGTAATCAAGCCGTCCCGAGTCTTTGGGCGCGATGAAGTCGGCCAACGCCAGGTTGTACTGGCCTTCGGGTTTTTCCAGTTGTTGCCGGAGCGTATGAAAGGTCGTCAGGACCGTCCTCCGGGACTCGTCGGCGTACAGTTCGATATCGTCCCCTACGCTGTTGGCCGGGTAGAAGCCGTAGACGCCGCGTGCCGTCAGGAGTTGCTTGGCCACGATCTCGTCGAGCAATTTCCTCGCATCGGCGAACAGCTCCCTCGCCTTTGCACCGAGAGTGGGATCGTCGAGGATCTGAGGGTATCGTCCCTTCAACTCCCAGGTGTGAAAGAACGGCGACCAGTCGATGAACGGCACCAGTTGTTCGAGCGGCAGGCGGTCCAGGACTTTGACGCCGAGGAAGCCGGGCGTCGGAATATCGACGGCCGCCCAATCGGTCGGCAGCCGGTTGGCCCGCGCGGCAGCCAGCGGTTTGAGGGCCTTGGGGCCGCGGTCGCGATGGGCTTGCCGGATCTGCTCCTGCTCCAGCCGGATCTTGTTGACAAACGCGGGCCGTTGGTCGGAGCTTAACAAGCTCCCCACCACCCCCACCGCCCGTGATGCATCCAGGACGTGCACGACCGGGTGGGCATAGGCCGGCGCGATCTTCACCGCCGTATGGGCTTTGCTCGTGGTGGCCCCGCCGATCAGCAGCGGGACTTGGAACCCTTCGCGCGTCATCTCGCGCGCGACATGGACCATCTCGTCCAGCGACGGCGTAATCAGCCCGCTCAGACCGATCATGTCCGCCTTGTGCTCGCGCGCGGCCGCCAAAATCTTCTCGCACGGCACCATGACCCCGAGGTCGAGCACTTCGTAGTTGTTGCAGCCCAGCACGACCCCGACGATGTTCTTGCCGATATCGTGCACGTCGCCCTTCACGGTCGCGAGCACTACCTTGCCGGCCGCCTGCCGCCCCCCGGACTTCCGTTTCTCCGCTTCCATGAACGGCAACAGATAGGCTACCGCCTTCTTCATCACGCGCGCGCTCTTCACCACCTGCGGTAGAAACATCTTGCCGGACCCGAACAGGTCGCCGACGACGTTCATGCCCGCCATCAACGGCCCCTCGATCACATCGAGCGGCTTGGCGTATTTCCGCCTGGCTTCCTCGACGTCCGCCTCGATATAGTCCGCAATGCCCTTGACCAGCGCGTGCGACAGCCGCTCTTCCACCGTGCCGCGCCGCCACGCGTCGTCCTTCACGGCGGCCTTGCCCTTTCGCTTGACGGTCTCGGCGAAGGCCACCAGTCGCTCGGTCGCGTCGGGCCGCCGATTGAGCAGGACGTCCTCGACCAGCTCCAGCAGGTCCTTGGGGATCTCTTCGTACACGGTCAATTGGCCGGCGTTCACGATACCCATATCCAGACCGGCGCGGATCGCATGGTAGAGAAACGCCGCGTGCATCGCCTCGCGGACGACGTTGTTCCCCCGGAACGAGAACGAGATGTTGCTGATCCCGCCGCTCACCTTGGCGAGCGGCAGGTTCTTCTTGATCCACCGGGTGGCTTCGATGAAATCGACCGCGTAATTGTTGTGCTCTTCGATCCCCGTGGCGACCGTCAAAATGTTCGGGTCGAAGATGATGTCCTGCGGCGGAAAACCGACCTGTTCGGTGAGAATCCTGTACGAGCGGGCGCAGATCTCGATCTTGCGCTCGAAGGTGTCGGCCTGCCCCCGCTCGTCGAAGGCCATGACGATCACCGCCGCGCCGTACCGCCGGATGAGACAAGCCTGTTCGACGAACTTCGCCTCGCCTTCTTTCAGGCTGATGGAGTTCACGACCCCCTTGCCCTGGACACACTTCAGCCCGGCCTCGATCACCTCCCACTTGGAGCTGTCGATCATGACCGGCACGCGGGCGATGTCCGGCTCCGAGGCGATCAGATGGAGGAACTTCTCCATCGCGGCCTTGGAATCCAACATGCCCTCGTCCATGTTCACGTCGATCATCTGCGCGCCGCCCTCGACCTGCTGCCGGGCCACCGAGAGGGCGGATTCGTAGTCGCCGGCAAGGATCAGCTTCGCGAACGCCGGCGACCCGGTCACGTTGGTCCGCTCGCCGATGTTGACGAAATTGGTCTCGGGCCGAATGGTCAGCGGCTCCAAGCCGCTCAGGCGCGTGTAGGGCTCGACGCTCGGCGGCACCCTGGGCGGAAACGGCTTGACCGCCTCGGCGATGGCCCGGATGTGCGCGGGCGTCGTGCCGCAGCAGCCGCCGACGATGTTCAACCAGCCGTTGGACGCGAACTCCTTCAGATCGGCCGACATGAGCTCCGGTGTCTCGTCGAACCCGCCGAAGGCGTTCGGCAGGCCCGCATTGGGATAGCAACTGATGAACACCGGCGCGACGGTCGCCAGCTCTTCGAGATAGGGCCGCATTTGCTTGGCACCGAGCGCGCAGTTGATCCCGACACTCAGCAGCGACATGTGGGACACGCTGTTCCAGAACGCTTCCACCGTCTGGCCGGAGAGGGTTCTGCCGCTCCGGTCCGTGATGGTGACCGATACCATCACCGGCACACGACGGCCGATCCGCTCGAAGTATTGGTCGATCGCGAATAGCGCCGCTTTGCAGTTGAGCGTGTCGAAGACGGTTTCGATCAGCAGGACGTCCACGCCTCCGTCCATCAGGCCGCGGACCTGTTCCGTGTAGGCCTCCACCAACTGGTCGAACGACACCGACCGGAACGCCGGATTGTTCACGTCCGGAGACATGGAGGCCGTGCGATTGGTCGGGCCGATGGCGCCGGCGACGAAGCGCGGGCGAGACGGGCCCTTGGCCAGCACGGCCTCGACCGCCCTGCGGGCCGCTTGGGCGCCGGCCAGGTTGAGGTCGTACACCAAAGACTCCAGCCGATAATCGGCCATCGAGATCGCGGTGGAGTTGAACGTATTGGTCTCGATGATGTCCGCGCCGGCTTCCAGATACTGGACGTGGATTTCCTCGATCAGCTTCGGCTGCGTGATGCAGAGCAGGTCGTTGCAGCCCTTGAGGTCGGATGGGTGCCGCGCAAATCGTTCCCCGCGGAACGCCGCTTCGTCCAATTGACGGGCCTGGATCATCGTCCCCATCGCGCCGTCGAGGACGACGATCCGCTCCCGGAGAATCCGTTCCAGTTCCATGAGGGACCCCACAGCCAGGCACTCACCGCACTTCGCAGTCGCCGCCTGCTCTGACGTTGGGCCATGATACTTGGAAGGGCTCAAGACGGGCAAGTCGCCCGCCTTAAGCGGTAACTTGCACCCGGCCCCATATTCGCCCTATGATGCCCATGCCTTGCTCGCGGCGCTTCGACAGGTATGACACCGTTGTCATGAGCTGTTGGCCACTCGCTATTCGCTGACCAGCCCAATGAAGCCGGCCAATTGACGATGGAACAGACGTCGAACCAGCCCTGCACCGACACTCCCGTATCGCGGTACTGCGCCCTTCTGGGAGTGTCGGAAGCCATCGCCGCGCACCGGGACCTCAGCGCCTTGTTCCACGACCTGGCGAAACGCCTGCCCTCGGTCGTGCCATTCGAATTCATCGGTCTGATCCTTCACGATCCCGATCGCGGGACCATGCGCGTCCACGTGTTGGAGGCGACGGAAGAGGCCAAGCGCATCGCGCTCGGCATGGAACTGCCGGTCGAGGAATCCGCCGGCGGCTGGGTGTGGACCCGCCAGCAACCGTTGGTCGTCCCATGCACGCAGGAAGAGCAGCGTTTTCCGAAAGCCATCGGACCTCTTCGTCAAATGGGCGTCGCTTCGTTCGTGATGGTCCCGCTGACTACGGCCTTGCGGCGACTGGGCGCGATGGGGTTCGGCAGCCTGACTCCGTGCGCGTTCGGCGAGGAGGAGATCGACTTCCTCCAGCAAGTCGCCAAGCAAGTGGCCGTCGCCGTGGACAACGTGCTGAACTACGAACGCGCGCAGACCGCGCAGCAGCAACTGACCCGCGAACGGGACCGTCTCAGACTGCTGCTCGAGATCAACAACGCGGTCGTGTCCCGTCTGGACTTTAAGGACCTGTTTGGAGCCATCGCGACGTGCCTCCGCAAGGCCATCCCCCACGACTACACCAGCCTCGCCCTGTACGAGCCCGAGCGGAACGGGTTCGTCGTGTACGCGCTGGATTTCCCGGCCGGGAAGGGATTCATCACCGAGGGCTTGCGCACGACCCTTGACACGCCGGCCGGCGAGGCGTTCCGCGCCGGCCAGCCGTTTGTGGTCGCGCCGGGTGAAATAGGCCGATGCCAATCGGATTTCGGCCAGCGCGCCGCCGCCGAGGGGCTCAAGACCGCCTGCTGTCTCCCGTTGCTTTCGGGCGAGCGGAAGCTCGGCACGCTGAACGTGGCGCGGCTCCGGGACGAGCCGTTCACGCTGGAGGATGTCGAACTGCTCGGCCAGGCCGCCAGCCAGATCGCCATTGCGGTCGACAATGCGCTCACGCACGAGGAGGTGCAGAAGCTCAAGGACAAGTTGGCGAAAGAAAAGCTCTACCTCGAAGACGAGATCCGGACCGAGCACAACTTCGAGGAGATCGTCGGAGACAGCGCCGTCCTGAAGAAGGTGCTGAAGCAGGTCGAGATCGTGGCGCCGACGGACTCGACGGTGTTGATCCTCGGCGAGACCGGGACCGGCAAAGAGTTGCTGGCCCGCGCCATTCACGATCTGAGCGGACGGCGCGGCCGGACCTTCGTGAAGATGAACTGTGCGGCCATTCCTTCGGGCCTGTTGGAAAGCGAACTGTTCGGCCATGAAAAGGGCGCCTTCACCGGCGCGATCGCCCAGAAGATCGGTCGATTCGAGCTGGCCGACGGCGGCACGTTGTTTCTCGACGAGGTCGGCGACATTCCCCCGGAACTTCAGTCCAAGTTGTTGCGCGTCCTACAGGAACAGGAGTTCGAACGGCTCGGGAGCAACAAGACCATCAAGGTCAACGTCCGCCTGGTCGCCGCGACCAACCGGGACTTGGGCCAGATGGTGGCCGACAAGCAGTTTCGGAGCGACTTGTATTACCGGCTCAACGTCTTCCCCCTCACGGTGCCGGCGCTGCGCGAGCGACGCGAAGACATTCCCCAGCTTATCCGCTACTTCGCGCAGATATTCGGCCGCCGGATGAACAAGCGGATCGAGACCATTCCCGCCGAGACGTTAGCGGCTCTGACCCGGTATCACTGGCCGGGCAACGTCAGGGAGCTGGAGAATCTGATCGAACGAGCGGTTATTCTGTCGGAAGGCCCGGAGCTGTATGTGCCCGTCGCGGAATTGAAACACCCGCCGGCGGAAACGGATCGGAAGGACGAGACCCAATCCCTCGTCACCCTCGAAGCCGCCGAACGCGAGCACATCCTGCGCGCGCTTCGCGAAGCCAACTGGGTGATCGGCGGTCCTTCCGGCGCCGCCGCCAAGCTCGGCATGAAGCGGACCACCCTCCAATCGAAAATGCAGAAGCTCGGGATTGTCCGTCCGCAGTAGCGCCGACATTTCGGCACTGTGCCTGTCCCTCGGCGCGACGCGCTCGTCACCAACACCGCGCGTTTCCTCACCGATTCTCCCTGAACTTTAACATCTCCTCGTTTTCACTGCATGATCCCGATGTTCCTCCGTTCAAGACCGAAGTGGAACGGTCATTGCCATCTTTGAATCCGAGAAGGCCGAGCAAAAGGAGGAACGATCATGATTGCCGCGCACGAGGAGAAAGCCGCCGCACGCCGGGACCACCACGCTCATCATCACGATCATGGCGGGCATCACGCTCATGATGAAGCGGCGCATCCGGCGACCTCGTTGAACCAAGTGGCTCTCTCCGCAACCATACACTGCCTCACCGGCTGCGCGATCGGTGAGGTGCTCGGGATGGTCATCGGCACCGCGTTGGGCTGGGACAATTGGGAAACCGTCGGGCTCGCCGTCGGACTGGCTTTCGCGTTCGGCTACCTGCTGACGCTGCTTCCCCTCGTGCGGGCAGGCATGCCGCCGGGAAGGGCTGTCGGCCTCGCCCTGGCGTCGGACACCCTGTCCATCACAACCATGGAGATCGTGGACAACGCGGTGATGTTGCTGATTCCCGGCGCGATGAATGCGGGCCTGACGGACTCTCTGTTTTGGAGCAGCTTGTTGGTGTCGCTCATCTCGCCGGGATTGCCGCGTTTCCGGTGAATCGATGGCTGATCCAACGGGGCCGAGGACACGCCTTGGTACACGGTCATCACCGTTGATCGGACAGATGGTGGTTTATGACGGACAAGACTCGACGGAACAGCCGGTCCCAAAAACTGAACATGAAATGGATGGCGGGCAGTGTCAGCCTGCTGCTCATCAGTGCCGCGCTGGAAAGCTTCGCGGAACATGCGCCGGCGGATACCGGTGCGGGCACCATGATTCTGGCTGTCTTTCTGGCCTTCTGGTCCTCCGTTTTCGGCGCCGTCGGCGTGTTCGCCTCCGCGCTGTGGTGGCTTGTCGGATGGCTGGGCGGGCAGGCCAAAGACGCGGCCTCTGTTGCAAGTCGATCGCCCAAGGCGAGCGTCGACGAGAACAAGCGGAAGAGTTTCACCAGAGTCGCTTGAGGCCGACGCCGGTTCGAAGGAGTGGGAGTGGGTGAAGCCAGGAGAAAGGAGAAAAGAACGATGAGCTCGCTCACAGCCTTCATGAGCGATGGCTCACCTGTCTGCGTGCGACGCACAGGCAGGCCCGCGCATGATGAACATCATGAGCAGGCAAGAGGCAAGGGACTCGGGGCAATGTGGGAAGAGATTCCGACCTCTAGCCGCGGGCCTATTCAAAGCAGTGAATACGGTCTCCCCGGGGTATACAATCACTGACATGCTCCCTGCCGATCCGGCCTTCCGCCGGATCGGGGAACAGGCCTCGCCGCTGAAGCGACTCGGCACGCCGGAGGACATCGCGGATGTCGTGGCCTTCGTAGTCAGCGAAGAGGCGCGTTGGCTGACTGGACAGAACCATCCATGCCGGCGGCGGCGTGGTGATGTGAAGAAACGGCGAGGACGATACCAGCATCAATGAACGTTCACACAAAGAACAGGAGCCTCGATGATGGACAGAGCGCGAGTGACCGAGATTGCCGCCGATCATTTTCAGATTTCGATTTATGTGTCGGAGTTCAACCTCCGGTTCAACCACTTCCTGATCACGGACGAGGAGCCGCTCCTGTTTCATACGGGCATGAAGCAGATGTTTCCGCTGGTGCGGGATGGGGTGGCACGCATCATTGACCCTTCCAGGCTGCGATGGATCTCGTTCAGCCACTTCGAAGCCGACGAATGCGGAGCGCTGAACGAATGGCTCGTCGTGGCGCCCCACGCGGAACCGGTGTGCGGGCTCGTCGGGGCACTCGTCAGCGTGAATGATTTCTCTCTTCGTCAGGCGCGCGTGCTCATGCACGACGAAATCCTGAAGACCGGCAAGTACCGGTTCCGCTTCCGCCAGACGCCGCATGTACCGCACAACTGGGAGGCCGGCCTCCTGTTCGAAGAAGTGACGCGCACCCTGCTGTGCTCGGATCTCTTCACCCATGAAGGAGACATGGAGGCGGTGACCGAGTCGGATGTGGTCGATCGCGCCAAGCGGGCGTTGATCGACGGGCAGAAAAGCCCTTTCGCCAACGCTTATCCCTACACGCCGTTGACCGAACCGATCCTGCACGGGTTGGCCGATCTTCAACCAAGACAGCTGGCGCTCATGCACGGGTCCGCGTTCGTCGGAGAGGGTGAACGGGCGCTGCGCGCCCTGGCGACCGTCATGCGGGAGGTCTTGGGGCGGAACACAGATAGATCGTAGCGACGATGAAAGGAGAGTGCACCATGCCGGTCACGTTACTCAACGTCTTCTCGGTCCCAAAGGGCAAGGAAGTGCGGGTTAGGCCAATGAGACAAGGTTCGAGCTAAAGCATGCGAGGGCAACGGGATGAAGTTCCGTCAGCCAGCGGCGGCTCTACTCTCCGTGGCACTGTTCCTTCGCCTTACGGTCGGTTGTGCTGAAGCAGCCGATCCGCTCCCAGACGTTCACGCTCACGTCCTGAAGAGCGGTTTCCGAAACACCAATCCGGCATTTACTCCGCCGAGCACGTGGGAACGCATAAAATACATCGCGTCTCGGTCATGGGCAACCACGGTTCACCCACGATCCGTCAATCTACCGCGCGTGGAGAATGATGGCCGTGCATTGCTGAACAATCGAACGGCAGCGACGGTCACCTGGGTCGGACATTCCACGCTCCTCCTTCAACTCGACGGCGTCAACATCCTGACCGATCCCCACTGGTCCGATCGCGCCGGCCCAGTCGCTTTTGCTGGGCCCAAACGTCTAATGCCTCCCGGTGTGCCGTTTGAGAATCTGCCACCCATTGATTTGGTTCTTATCTCTCATGACCACTACGATCATCTTGACCTGAAAACGGTCCGACGACTGGCCGAGGTGCATCGGCCGTTGTTTCTGGTCCCGCTGGGACTCAAATCGTGGTTTGCGGACATTGGCATCACGGAGGTGGAAGAGCTGAACTGGTGGGAGAGCCGACGCGTAAAAGGACTGACCGTGACCTGTTTACCTGCGCAACATTTCTCCGGTCGCACCTTTTGGGATCGGAACGCGCGCCTCTGGAGCGGGTGGGCCGTGGCCGGAGACAAGAAGCGGATCTTCTTCGCCGGAGATACCGGCTACTATGACGTGTTCAAGGAGATTGGCACCCGGCTGGGTCCTTTCGACTTGGCAGCCGTGCCGATCGGAGCGTATCTCCCGCGCGCGATCATGAAGATGACGCACCTCACGCCCGAAGAAGCGCTCCAGCTCTTGGCGGACGTCCAGGGGGAACGCTTTGTGGCCATTCATTGGGGCACGTTTGACCTGACGGAAGAACCGATCGAAGAGCCGCCTCAGCGGTTGGAAGTTGAGGCCAGGCGACTTGGGCTCGATCTTGCCAAGGTATGGGTGTTGAAGCATGGAGAAACCCGCAGTTGGTAGCGGCAAGACCTCTGCGCATGGCGGAGACGAAACCGGACGCATTTTTGATCGAGAGAAAGGAAAGGGCCATGAAGACGTTGCGTCGACAGATTGAACGGATCATCGAGCCCGAATCGGTGATTGAAGGCGCGGGCGTGCGTCTCAAGAGAAGCATTGCAACTCAGACATTGAACTATCCGGATCCATTTCTGTTGTTGGATCACTTCGAATCGAGCCATCCCCGTGACTATCAGGCGGGGTTCCCCTTGCATCCCCACCGGGGCATTGAAACCGTGACCTACGTGCTGCGTGGAGCGGTACACCATAAGGATACCCTGGGCAATTCCGGGTTCATTGGAGCGGGCGACGTGCAGTGGATGACCGCCGGACGAGGCATCATGCACGAGGAAATGCCGCAGATACGCCCGGAAGGAATCGCCGGATTCCAGCTCTGGGTCAATCTGCCGGCGAAGCTCAAGATGACCAAGCCGCGCTACCAGGATATCCGGGCGGCCCAGATTCCGGAAATCATCACAGCAGGCGGAGTCAAGATTCGGGTGATCGCGGGAACCGTCGACGGGGTCAACGGTCCGGTGACCGGGATCGCCGCCAATCCCACCTACCTGGACGTCTCCATCCCCGCCCGCGCCTCATTCGGCCAGCCGATCGAACGGGGACACACGGCATTTGCCTATGTGTTCGAGGGGGAGGCACAATTTACCGGCGAGGCGCGGGAAGATGGAACCTGGGTATCGCACCCCAGGCTCGTCGTGCTGGGGGACGGTGACGATGTGAGAGTGGTCACCGGTGAGCGCCCTGTCCGCATGCTGCTGGTTTCCGGAAAACCGCTGCGTGAACCCATCGCACGGTACGGTCCGTTCGTCATGAACACGCAAGAAGAGATCGAGCAGACGCTGCTCGAACTCCGTCGAGGAACATTCGTCGCAACGTGAGCGAAGGAAAGCGGAGAGCTCGAACACAGGAGGTTCGCACATGCTACCCACAAGAGGATATGCCGCCAGAGGCCCCACCTCTCTTCTCGAACCCTTCGACTTTGAGCGGCGCGAGCCGGGCCCGCGCGATGTGCTCATCGAGATTCTCTACTGCGGGATCTGCCACTCCGACATCCACCAAGCCCGGGACGAATGGGGCGGCGCGATCTTCCCCATGGTCCCGGGGCACGAAATCGTCGGGCGCGTGACGCGGGTCGGATCCGAGGTCCGCAAATTCAAGGCGGGCGATCTTGCCGGCGTCGGCTGTTTCGTGGATTCCTGTCGAACATGCGAAAGCTGCCGAGCAGGCTTGGAGCAGTATTGTGAAGGCCATGTCGCCTGGACCTACAACGGCACCGAGCAAGACGGGAAGACCCCGACGTACGGCGGCTACTCGACTCAGATCGTGGTGGACGAAAGCTACACGCTCAAGATCCCCGCGAACCTGCCGCTGGCGAACGCCGCCCCTCTGCTCTGCGCCGGCATCACCACCTACTCGCCGCTCAGGCACTTCAACGTCGGGCCCGGCCAGCGGGTCGCGGTCGTCGGGTTAGGCGGCTTGGGCCATATGGCGGTGAAGCTGGCCGCGTCCATGGGGGCCGAGGTGACCGTCCTCAGCACATCCAAAACGAAGGAGGCAGACGCACGCCGCCTTGGCGCGCAGGACTTTGTCGTGTCGCTTGACCCGAAGAACCTCGATGACCTGGCCAATCGGTTTGATTTCATCCTGGACGCGGTCTCCGCGCCCCATGATCTCAATGCCTATCTGAATCTCCTGCGCAGGGACGGCGTGCTGGTGTTGGTGGGCGTTCCGCCCAAGCCGATTCCGGTCCAGGCGTTCTCCCTCGTTCTCAAGCGAAGAAGGCTGGCGGGGTCGGTCATCGGCGGCATTCGCGAGACGCAGGAGATGCTCGACTACTGCGCCCGAAAGAACATCGCGTCGGATGTCGAGGTGATCCCCATCCAGCAGGTCAACGAGGCGTACGAGCGAACGCTCAAAGGAGACGTCAAGTATCGGTTCGTGATCGACCTTAAGTCGCTGAAAGAATGAGGGTGCTTACCTGAGGATGCCTGACGGCGAGGCAGCGGACTCAGAACCAAGGAGGCCAGCCATGAGCGTCGCAACAGCCAACCTCCAACACATCGATCGGCGAGTAGCGGATTTTCTGGTCAGGCCCAAGCAGATGCTGATAGGAGGCGGGTGGCAACATGCCGCCTCGGGTAAAACCTTTCCCACGTACAACCCGGCCACCGGAGAGGTTCTGGTTCAGGTGGCCGAAGGCGACAGGGAAGACATCGATCGGGCGGTGAAGGCTGCGCGCGCGGCCTTCGAACGCGGACCGTGGCGGACGATGACCGTCTCTGAGCGCGGACGGTTGATCTGGAAATTGGCCGACCTGATCGAAGCCCATCTCGAAGAATTCGCGCAATTGGAGACGCTGGACAACGGCAAACCCCTCACGGTCGCGCGCGTGGCGGATGTGCCGTTGGCCGTGGACCTGTTCCGCTACATGGCGGGATGGACGACCAAAATCGAGGGGAACACCATCCCCATTTCCGTGCCTTACACCCCCGGCGCGCAGTACCTGGCCTACACGCTTCGGGAGCCCGTCGGCGTCGTGGGGCAGATCATCCCCTGGAACTTCCCGCTCCTGATGGCCGCCTGGAAACTCGGCCCCGCCCTTGCCGCAGGCTGCACCGTCGTGATGAAGCCGGCCGAGCAGACGCCGCTCTCGGCCATCCGGCTGGGCGAGTTGATCCTGGAAGCCGGGTTCCCCGACGGCGTGGTCAATATCGTACCCGGCTATGGGGAGACCGCCGGGGCCGCTCTGGCCGCACATCCGGACGTGGACAAGGTCGCGTTCACCGGCTCGACTGAAGTGGGCAAGCTCATCGTCCAAGCGGCAGCGGGCAACCTCAAGAAGGTCTCGCTCGAGTTGGGCGGCAAGTCCCCCAACATCGTCATGAAGGACGCCGATCTCGACGTAGCGATCCGCGGCGCGGCGAGCGCCATCTTCTTCAATCACGGCCAGTGTTGCTGCGCCGGTTCCCGGCTCTATGTCGAACAGGCGATCTTCGACAGGGTCGTGGAAGGAGTCGCGGAAGAAGCGAAGAAGATCAAGGTCGGACCGGGCCTGGATCCCGCGACCGAGATGGGTCCGCTGGTGTCGGATGAGCAGCAGCGGCGCGTCCTGGGCTATTTGCAGGACGGCTTGAAGGAAGGGGCCCAGGCCATCGTGGGCGGGAAGAAGCTCGGCGAGACCGGATACTTCGTGGAACCGACGGTCCTCGTGAACACGACCCCGAGGATGAAAGTCGTCCAAGAGGAGATCTTCGGACCGGTCGTGTGCGCAGCGCCCTTCCGAGACCTCGATGAAGCTCTGCCGCAAGCGAACGACAGCATTTACGGCCTGGCCGCCGGCATTTGGACCCGGGATCTCAGCAAAGCGCACCGAGTGGCGGCCGACCTGCGGGTCGGCACGGTATGGATCAATTGCCACAATATCTTCGATGCCGCCCTGCCGTTCGGTGGCTACAAACAATCCGGGTGGGGCCGTGAGATGGGTCATGATGCGCTGGAGCTGTACACGGAGGTCAAAGCAGTCTGCGCCAGGATTTAGCGCGCACCCCCTCCCTACCCTCTCCCATCACCCGTTGCAATCGAAACGCAACGGGTACCCGGGGGAGGGTGGGGGCAAGTCCGCGCGCGGGAACATGGTTTATCCGGAGGTGCGTTATGTCGACCCCCAAGGTTCTGATCTTGACCGGTGACGCCGCAGAATCGCTCGAAGTGCTGTATCCCTACCAGCGCTTGAAAGAGGAAGGTTACGAGGTCCACATCGCCGCGCCCAGCAAGAAGAAATTGCGCTTCGTCGTGCATGACTTCGAGGCGGGCTACGACACCTACACCGAGAAACCGGGCTACAGTTGGGACGCCGACTTGGCGTTTGGGGATGTCGACCCAGCCGATTATGCGGCCCTCGTGATCCCCGGCGGGCGGGCGCCCGAATACATCCGCAACAACCCGTCCTGTATCCGGGTCATCCGGCACTTCTTCGAGCAGGAGAAGCCGGTCGCGCACCTGTGCCACGGTGCGCTCGCGCTGACATCCGCGGGCCTGCTCAACGGCAGGCGAACCGCCGCCTACCCGGCGCTGGAGCCGGACGTCAAAGCAGCGGGCGCGCTGTTCGTCGACTCGGAGGCAGTGGTCGACGGGATGATGGTCTCGGCTCGGGCCTGGCCCGATCATCCGTCGTGGATGCGGGAATTCTTGCGGCTGCTGAAGCAGAAGGCGTCCATAGGCGGGCGCGAAGCGGTCGCGGCCCGGTAGCCCCCGACCTTTTTTGTTCCGTTCCGCTCGTCCCTTTGGTTATGCCTTTTGTATCGAGGCACCACTGAATCGGGGGACCGGATGGCCATCACGTTGAATCACACCATTGTCCCGGCACGCGAGAAGGTCGCGTCGGCGAAGTTTTTCGCGAGGATTTTCGGATTGCCGTTCGATGAGAAAGCGGTGGGGTATTTTGCGCCCGTGCAAGTCAACGAGACGCTGACGCTCGATTTCGACGACGACGTCGACCGGTTCGACGTCCATCATTACGCGTTCAAGGTCAGTGAAGAGGAGTTCGACGCGATCTTCGGCCGCATCCAGGCCGAAGGCATTCCTTACGGCAGCGAGCCGCGCGCCTTGGAGAATATGGACATCAACCATCGGGGCGGCGGACGCGGGGTGTACTTTCGCGACCCTAACGGGCATATCCTCGAACTGCTGACCGTGGGATAAAGAGATCGTCTCTTGCGGATCGTGAAGCGTGATTGCTGGTCTGTCCGGTTCATTTGGTCCGTCTGGTCTGTTTGCTTCGAGTAACGAGATAGACCGGACAATTCCCCCGGTCGTAGACGGTCATTCACGAACTACTGAACGCGCTGCGTGAGCCAATGAAACAATGCTTCCCCTTTTCCTCGACAGCAAGGAGTTCACCGATGAAAACACTCATGTTGGCGATCGTGATGGCCGGCGTCATGTCGAGCTACGCGTCGGCCCAGCCACAGGAGATAGAGTTTACGCCGGGTCCGCGGATGATCCGCGCCATCGAGCAACTGGCCGGATCCTACGCGCACCTCGGCCAACATCTCGGGTTGACGGCGCAGCAGAAGGAGGCGATGGCCGGGCTCGTTCAGCGGATCAAGACCGAGATGTGGATGAAGGAGGCGGTGCTGATCGGCATATTCCAGGAGTTGGAGGAGAAGCGCCGCTACGGGTTGTTGCAGGACAGTGAGTACCGCGTCGCCAATGCGCTGACCGGAGGCATTGAAACCGATGAGCTCAATCTCTTCATCGAGACGCTCGCCGCCCTGCGCGGCGTGCTGACGGCCGATCAGCAGGCCAAGCTTCGCGCGGCGTCGCACCCGACGATGGGGTTCCGTCTCTCGCAGGGATTCAACACGAAAATCGGCTTGATGTCCTTGGAAGGGATCGGACGCGTCTACAACGGCTACCGCGACGAGCTGCGCCTGACCGAGGCTCAGGCGCAAGCCGTTCACTCCCTGCTCGAAGGCGCCCGGCGCGAGGTGCTGCGATTAGGCACGGAGATCGACCTCAGCCGCGTGGAAGCCGATGAGCTGGTGATGCGGCCGGACGTGGATCCCGAGGTGATTCGCGCCAAAATGCAGAAGACCGGCGAGACGGAAGGCGTGCTCTTCAACAAGCTCTTCGCCGTCTCGGATCAGATCAACGCGCAGTTGACGGAGGAGCAACGCAAAAAGCTGGCCGAGCTCAAACAGACCTCCCAGCGCCAGGCCGCAGGCAGGGAGCCGACGGGTCATGCGGGCGCCGCTCATGGAGAGCGCCCGGGCTCCCTCGGCTTCGATTACTTTCTCGATCAAACCGGGCGGCTGGGGCTCACAGCGGAACAGGTCGCAGCGTTAGTGGCTGTGAAGAATGAGACGAGAAAAACGGTCTTGATTGAGCAGGCGAAGCTCAAGGGGGCCGAACTGAAGCTCTTGAACCTTCTTCGCGATCAGAATTCGGAGACACCGGTGTCCGAAGAGAAGATCGCGACCGCCGTGCATGGCCTTGAAGAAGTGCGGAGCAGGATCACCCACGTGAAAGCGCTCGGCTATCTCAACGCGCGGCAGCTCCTCACCCGAGAGCAGCAACAACGCGTGCATCCTCCGCAGACGCTTGAGGACGGCAGGTAGGAACTCGCCGGCATTCGCTCCGGGATTGGCTGTTTGGGCCTCCACAGCGCCCGCGCGATCGTATCCGGTCGTCCGCGAGCCGCGACTGCTTGTCTATCCGGTTCGTTGGGTCCGTCAGGTCTGTTTGGTTCTGTGCACGAGATAGACCAGATAGACGAGACAGACCATCTTCGCTTGCCTTCCGCACGTGCCATCGGCTCTTTTAGGCGTCGCTCGTATCTCGTCGCTCGTATTTCGCGACTGAAGCTATCAGCCATTAGCCATAAGCTCTTGGTTGTCCGCCGTTGAGGAGCTTTACCTTATCGTGGTAACGTAAAGGCACGCGGAGGGATGCCATGGCCGTTCAGAAGCTCAGCAGCAAAAATCAGATCGTCATTCCGAAGGAAGCCCGGCTGGCGATGGGTGTGAAGGGCGGCGACGAGTTGCTCGTCGTCGTGAAGGACAACCTGACACTCGTCATGCCGAAGCCCAAGCGGTATGCCCGCACACTTCGGGGGCTGGCCAAAGGCACGTACCCACAAGGTTACCTGAAGCGAGAGCGCCGCTCGTGGTAGAGCCCTCCGCGCCAGGTCTTCCGGTCGAGCGTGAACATATCGGCCTCGCCACCAACCTTTTCCTTTATCTTCTCGAGGACCATCCCCGGTACGGATCATGGTGCGCGTCCTTGTTCGACCTGATCGAACGGGGCCATAATCCGGCGGTGACATCGACCATCACGCTCCTGGAATTGCTCGTCCAGCCCTACCGCGACCAGAAGGAGGAGTTGGCACAGAAGATCTTTGCCCTCGCTAGCACCTATCCGAAGATCGAATGGGTGCCGGTGACCATGAGTCTGGCGGATCGAGCAGCCGATTTGCGTGCTCGCTATCGCCTCGGCACACCCGATGCCATACAACTGGCCACAGCCATTACTCGCAAGGCCACGCGCTTTTATGGGAACGATCGGGGCCTGCGGCGGGTGAAAGAGATTGAATGTTTGATTATCGATGATCTTGCATGACAGTCACCATGAAGCTGAAGATCACCCCATCGACCGGCAATGTCGTCCGCGACCTCGGGTTCCACCGACAGGAGGCGACGATGAAATGCGTCATCTGCAAGAACGGAACAACCCGGACGGGGAAAGCGACAGTCACGTTGGAAAAAGAGGGAACGATCCTCGTCATCAAGGGCGTTCCTGCCGAGGTGTGCGAGAACTGCGGCGAAGAATACGTGCACGACAAAACCACCGCGCGCTTATTGAAAACGGCCGAGGAAGCGGCAAAGCCGGAGTTCAAGTGGATGTGCGCTTGTTTGAAGCAGCATAGTGAAGAATCCAGAGAAACGATGAAAACGACACGATCCGGATCATCAGCGCGAGACCAGCGAGCCGGAAAGAGCGCGCGGCATATGCCCGACTCGCAGATTGATTGTTTCGATATCCCGGGAGCGACGGATGCACAATTGAGACGCATGCGTGAGACGCATGCGCCGGGTTGGCAGGCCATCCGGCGGAATGGCGAAACAGCTCATCGCCATTGGCTTTCGCCACGCCTCTTGCATCAGTTGCGGAAGATGGCCGGCAAGCCAGGGAAACCATATCAGACACTCATTCACGAACTGCTTGAAAGAGCCGCTTTGCGAGCTGCGGGAGCAAATGAAACAAAGATTCCCCGAATGAAACAAAGATTCCCGACCCCTTTTTGTTTCCGCCTTGGTGCGTGCGTACCCTGTAGGGCTCTAACGTTCGCGTTGTGCCGCGCTGGAGAAGGCCCGCAGCGCAAGCGTCGGTCACCAACGCGTTGTTAGGTGGCGGAGCTTTTGGCACTGGCTGCCTGCGCGGCCCATGTTTGGATGGTTTCCATTGTGGGCTTATATAGCTTGGAAAACTCCTGGACGATATCCTTGAAACTCACCGAATAGAACTTCGGCTTGTTCGACAACCTGTTTCTATAGAGCGCAAGGGCGAAAACAACTGGGTCGTTTGCTCCGACAACTGTCATATCGGTATTAATGAAGGAGTGCTTGAACGCGTTTGCTACTTCATTGAGCGTGAAGAGATAGCGTTTATAGGGTGCGAAAAGGGCTTTCACTTCCTGAGGCGGGCTGTGGTCAAGGCCAGCAATGGAATCGACTTTGATTGCGTTTGGCCATGCTCCGTTGTTCTTCCACTCGCTAATGGCATATACCAGAAAGATGAGTTCGTCCGCGGTCTTCCGGAGCCAGTAAACCACCTGCTCGGCGTAGAACTGATGTTCAAGTATGTCTTGCGGTGGATCCAAGGATTGTTGGTTCTTTGGATGAACGTAAGTCCTGAAGACGCGCTCTATTTCGAGATTGACTCTATCGAGACGCCGAACAATGTTCATTCCCTTGAGAAACAGGTTCCCGTAAGGGGTGTTGCTAGGAAGCTTGGGGATATGGACGATATTGATCGGCTCGAGCGGCTGCTTGCCATTGTCTATTTGAGGAACCGGTGCGGCCATCTCCGCCACCTAACGTGGAGGGTAACCGGCGCGCGACGCGAAGCGGAGCGCGTCCGTGTTCACCCATTTATTCGGCAGTGTTGTCATTGTTCTGTGTGTGGCGGATGCCCCTCATATTCCTCGTTCAACCATGGCCCTTGAGCGACCGCTCTTCTCAAAGGCTCTTCGGAAGTTCGAACGACTCTGCTGTAGCGCTCCCGCAAGCTTGGTTCATCGAAGGATGCCTGCACCGTATTTCTGAACCAATCGTCGTACGCGAATGCGACCTGTAGTGCCATGTCCATCATTGGGACCGGGGGATAAGCGCCCTGGGCTCTCTTGTGGGCAGCGTATTCGTTTCGGAAATCCGACATGGATTGCCAATAGGACGCCCACTGCGACTCGCTCATTCCAGCATTCTTCAAGAGATGTTCCCTGAACGACAACTGCTCAGCTTCGTCCGGTACGACCCTCTTCCAGTGGATTTCATTTGAGTCGGTTCCAAATACCATACACCAGTCTATGATTGCCCTCAGGATGTGTGCGTCTATTGTATTGGTCCAGAACTCACTCTTCTTGGATGCTTTCTCATAATGTTTCGAGAGTACGCGGTAATATGCCAAGTGATGGACGAATCCCGCAAGCATAGCATACTGACGCTCAGCCCATAGCTCTTCGTTAATCATTTCTGTCTGCCTAACAATGTTTAGATTGACCCATGTAAGAGCCGGATCTGCGGCTTTCTATCCGTAGAACACGTCATCGATTCTGCCAAACACTACGCCATTGCTGTTGTCTTTTCAATGAGCGACCAGCAGCGTCCACGTATTCAGGCGTCTTATACGGATCAGGGGAATACCACCTCTTTTCGAATAGCCTCACAGCCCGTCCAGTGGACTCCGAAGAAAACAAAGGAAGGGAAGAAAACAAAGGGGTCTGACCCCTTAACCCTAATCCGAAATTCTTTCCGGCCTTGAGCCCTCTATTCGCCTCTCCCCCATTGGGGGAGAGGCTGCGGTGAGGAGGTTCTTCTCGGACACCACCCTCACCTGTCTCCTCTCCCTCCCGCGGGAGGGAGAGGAGCCTTTCGGGAAGCGGAGAAAG
>FWPU01005915.1_pt1 | contig 24631 bp, 20 predicted proteins | sample 2228361 | NCBI WGS metagenome assembly FWPU01 (sample SAMEA103939777, study PRJEB20133) | metagenome | reverse complement strand
ACCATAGTAGTAGTTATCCCCAGAGGGGGTCTGGGGGAGACTAATAACTTGTTAATCATGTGGATAAGTAGTTAAAACCATGTTTAGAAAGATCTTTCAAAATCTTAGCATTCATTTTTTCTTCAGGAGATTTTAGAATTTTAATTTTTTTTGTACGAACTTGATAAATTTTATTCAATTTTTTCTCAATAGTTTTTCCCAATTCAAATGGATTAAACGACAGGAAAAGTTTCTTGAGTTCTTTGATTTTTTCAGGATATACATATTTTTTCTTACATTCACATAATCTCTGGAAAGGAGTTTTGGGCGAATCGTAGACTCTTTTTAGTTTAGAGCCGATGCGAATCTTCTTAATAAGTTTTACAGATGGCAAAAAGAAATTCATAAACCAACGTAATTCATTACGATATAGATCGTTCATCATAACCAATGCTTCTTCTGAGTCATATCTGCAATAGCCAAATATTTTTCGCACATGAGTCCAATTCTTTTGTTCTATGTGTGCGTTGTCATCTTTTTTATATGGTCTGGAGCGAGTGAATTGAATTTTGTGCTTGTCACAGAATTTTTTAAGATGCCAGTTAATAAAGGCTTGGTCATTATCAGGGTCAATTGCTAGAAGTGGGAATGGGAGAGCATCTTTTATTTCCTGGATTGCATTTAGTGTTGATGTTTCACCTCTACCCATAATAGCCCTGGTTTCTGTCCATGTGGTGTGGATATCTGTACAATTAAGAGAGTGGATATAATCCCCTTCAGCTGATGAGCCACCGTGTGAAACTAAATCTAATTCCAAAAAGCCAGGTTTATTAACATCCCAGTTATCTGTTTTAATTGGTATTTGATGTTTGAGAAGATAACCAGGTCTTGTGCTGCTATAGATTCTTTTTTTGATCAGATGTTTTTTGTTTTTGAGTCTACGGTCAATAGTTGACGGACTGATAGATAGTAATTGTTTTTCAATTTCCTCTGTTATATGGAAACGTTGACGAGCCCATGGAATCCATATTGGAAGTGCTGATTTAAGTCTGACTGACCAGAGATATCCACTGGCTTCCCATATTGTTTCCAGAATAGATATGGTTTGCTCTAGATATATAAAATTTCTTTTCCTAGGACGATTGCAACGATCTTCAGGTGGTATATCGTTAAGCAGCCTTATAGCATACTTACGATTGTAGTTGCAATTTTGACAGAATTCGTCAAGTATCTGTTTTTTCTGCTGTTTAGATGATTTGTGATAGCGGTAATAGATTTTTTTAAGATATTCCATTTTGAATTTTAATTTCATGTAGCCTCACCTCACTGAGGCTACATTCTACAATATTTTTTTGGTTACATTTTATATGATTTGACGTTGTAGCTCATGGTTACATTTTACATGATTTGATTCGACCCCTTGACTTTAATAAAAAAATATAATAGTATCTTGTTTCAAGAATGGTGCGGTACCCAAGTAGATAAGGGAGTGGTCTGCAAAACCATTATTCGTGGGTGCAAATCCCACCCGCACCTTTTATTGAAAAAACCCAAGCCCGAAGATTCTGTGTTACTATCCCATTTTTTAGGTAGCCGCGGGCTTTAGCCCGCGTAATATCTCCGACGAAAGTTTTTGAGCAGGTTAAAACCTGCGGCTACCAAAACAAGATTATCACCGAGCCCGAAGGGCGAGGGCACGACAAATGGGCGGTTAGCTCAGTTGGATAGAGTGTCACGTTGACATCGTGAAGGTCACAGGTTCAAATCCTGTACCGCCCACCATTGAAAAAACTGGCAGTCATACTTCACCATTAAAAAATCGGTGGAATCTGACCCCTTAAAGATAAATGTTTCCTTCCAAAAGTAAAAACTCCAAAAACAATATCAGAATAAAAACAGTTATAATAGGCCCAGGTGCAATTGGTTGCCTTTTTGCTTCAAAACTTTCAAAACTTCCATATATTGACTTATGGATTTTAGATAAAAAACCCCCAAGAGCAAAACTTCTGCGTAAATCAGGTATTAGAGTTACGGGATTATCAAATATCTACTTAAAACCAGAAAAAATAAAAATTACAACTGACCCAAAAGAAATAAAAAAACCAGAAATTATAATTGTCTGTGTTAAATCACATCAAACAGAAGAAGCAATAAAAAAAGCGGGGCCACTTATTTCAAAAAATACAAAAATTCTTACAGTTCAGAATGGACTTAATAACGTAGAAACAATACAAAAAGTTATAAAAAGAAAAATAAATATAATTGCAGGAATCACTTCTCATGGTGCAACACTTCTGGCTCCTGGCAAAATAAAACACGCAGGCATAGGCCAAACAATAATAGGTAAAATAGACAAAAACACAAAAAATAGAGAATTAATAAAAATCAAAAAAATCCTAAATCAAGCAGGTATAGAAACAGAAATAACAACTGATATTCAATCTGCACTCTGGTCAAAACTTGTTATAAATTCTGCAATAAATCCTATTGGCTCAATTGTATTCAAAAAAAATGGAGAAATCTTAAAAGATAAATACTGGAAAGATATATTATGTAAAACTGCTGAAGAATCTGCAAAAGTTGCAAAAAAATTAGGAATTAAACTTATGTATAAGAACCCTTCCCAAAAAGTTATTGATGTTTGTAGTAAAACTTCAGAAAACTATAACTCAATGTTGCAGGACATATTAAATCGTAGAAAAACAGAAATTGAATATATAAATGGCGCAATAATAAGAAAAGCAAAAGAACTTGGACTTGAAACACCATATAATAATATGCTATACTATTTTGTAAAATTCCTGGAGCAACAATATCTGTAACTGACTTATTCTGCCCGCCTTTCGGCGGGACTCCATTTGGAAATGTGTTTCCATTTTTGTGTTTTTGCGCAAGATAAACTCCAGCGCTGATTATTTGCGCAAGATAAACTCCAGCGCTGATTATTTGCGGGAGATAAACTCCCGCGCTACTTATTATAAATGGAACAGAAAAGAGTCAACGAAATAATAAAACGTCTGAAAAAAGAATACCCAAAAGCAAAAATTGCACTTGAATTTTCAAATCCTATTGAAATATTAGTTGCTACTATTTTATCTGCACAATGTACTGATGAAAGAGTTAACAAGGTAACCAAATCTCTTTTCAAAAAATACAGAACAATAAAGGACTATGCAAACGCTAATTTAAAAGAGTTTGAACAGGAAATAAAATCAACTGGATTTTATCACAATAAAGCAAAAAATATTATTTCTTCTGCAAAAATAATCCTTGAGAAATTCAATGGAAAAGTTCCTGATAAAATGGAAGACCTTCTATCACTTCCTGGAGTTGCAAGAAAAACAGCAAATATTGTCCTTAGCAATGCCTATGGTATTGTTGAAGGAATCGCTGTGGATACTCATGTAAAGCGACTTTCACAGCGTCTTGGATTAACTAAAAATGATGACCCTGTTAAAATTGAACAGGACTTAACAAAAATTATTCCAAAGTCAGATTGGTTTATAATTTCATATTTACTTATTGACCACGGTAGAAAAATCTGTAACGCTAAAAAACCAAAATGTTTTGAGTGTGTTCTTTCAGACCTTTGTCTATCAAAAAACAAAAATTCACTATCAAGCACTGATAATAAGATTAAAAGATTGAAAGATTGAAAGAATTAGCAGCAGAAACTAGTGGCTATAAAAAGGAGATAAAAATGGCCCAATATAGCGAAAAAGTAATGCAGCACTTTATGAACCCAAAAAATGTCGGGGAAATCCCTGATGCGGATGGAATTGGAACTGTGGGAAATCCTGTTTGTGGCGACATAATGACTTTTTATATAAAAGTTGAAAATGACAGAATCAAAGATATAAAGTTTAAAACTTTTGGGTGCTTACCACCAACAGAAAAAGTAACAACCAACTCTGGTGAAGTTAAAGAAATAAGTAATATCCATAAAGGAGATAAAGTTCTCAACTCCTTAGGAGAAAGTACATTTGTTGTTGAAACTTATAAAAGAAATTTCAGTGGGGAACTATTAAAATTTATTCCTTTCGTCTCTTCTTACAATACAATTTCTCTAACTGAAAACCATCCTGTCCTATGTATAAAAAGAAAACTTGTAGAAAATTCTAGACCTTATGGTGGAAAATGTAACTGGTTAAGATTAAATGAAGACAATTTATTATCTACAAAACCAGATTTTATTTGGGCAAAAGAAATTGAAGTTGGTGACTATTTGATTTTTGTTTCTAATAAAAACATTGTAGATAACAAAATTTTTACTAAACCATTAATGAGATTGCTGGGATATTATTTGTCTGAAGGTTATATTTCTGCAAATGGTAATGTTGTGTGCTTTGCTTTTAATAAGAAAGAAAAGAAACTAATTGAAGAAGTAAATGATTTAATATTTTCAATAACGGGTAAGAAAGCAAAGCAGAGAATTAGAGATAATGTTTTTGAGATTTATGTATGCAGTAAAAAACTTGCTGACTTTGTCACTTTACATTGTGGAAAATATGCAAAATTCAAAAAACTATCTGAAGATATAATTTTACTTCCTTTTGAAAAACAGTGGCAACTCTTAGAAACTTATCATTTAGGAGATGGGGATAAATTCAAAAGAAGAAATAATGAAAGTGAAACCTATAGAATAATCACAACTTCAGAGATACTTGCAGTACAGATTCAACAAATTCTTGCTCGCGGATCTTTCTTTGCTTCAATCAAAGAAAGATTGCAAAAAAACTGTTTTATAAATGGAAGAAAATTAAAAGAGTCAAAACAATTTTTGTTGTCATTCAAATTATCAAGAAAACATAAATTTGTGCATTTTAGCAGTGATGGTTATTTTCTTATTCCTTTAAGAAAAATAGAAAAAGTTTCTTATTCAGGAGAAGTTCTAAATTTTCAGGTTGCATTTGAACCAAATACTTATCTTGTAAAAGGTTTTGCGGTTCACAATTGTGGTGCGGCTATCGCTGTCTCAAGCATGACAACTGAACTGGCTATTGGGAAAACTCTTGATGAAGCAATGAAAATTACAAGAGACACTGTAGCAAAAGAACTCGGGGGACTTCCTTCAAATAAAATGCACTGCTCAAACCTTGGTGCAGATGCCTTACATGCTGCAATAGAAGATTATAGAAAAAAACAGAAACAAAAATGTATATGCCCGTTCTGTGAAAATGAACTGAGAGCATCAGAATTGCCATTTTGTAAAAAATGTAATAAAAAATTCATCTCCTGTCCAAAATGTAAAAAATTAATTCCTGAAAATTCTGAAAATTGTCCCTCCTGTGGTGAGAAAATTTAAATAGAAAGGAAATGTCTTCATGAAAAAAACAGTTCCATCTGACCTTGAAATTGCACAATCAATAAAACTCAAACCAATAACTGAAATTGCTGAATCAATAGGTATCACAAGAGACTACATTGAATTATATGGTGACTACAAAGCAAAAGTAAAACTTGAAATTCTTGAAAAAATAAAAAATAATCCTTCCGCAAAATATATAGATGTAACAGCAATTACTCCTACTCCACTTGGTGAAGGAAAAACAGTAACAACAATTGGACTTTCACTTGGACTTGCAAAAATAGGAAAAAAAGTTATTACCTGTATAAGACAACCATCTCTTGGTCCTGTATTTGGAATAAAAGGTGGTGCTGCAGGTGGTGGATATTCCCAGGTTCTACCTATGGAAGATTTCAACCTTCATTTAACAGGTGATGTTCATGCAGTAAGTTTAGCACACAATCTCTGCACTGCTTTTCTACACAATGCTTATTATAGAAGACAGATAAACATAGACCCAAAATCAATACTTCAAAGATATGTTGTTGATGTCAGTGAAAGATTTTTAAGAAACATAATTGCTGGAATAGGACCTGGCGATGATGGTTTGCCCTTATATACTGGGTTTGACATTTCTGTTGCAAGTGAAGTTATGGCTATTCTTGCATTAACTACAGGTCTAACTGATTTAAGAAAGCGTCTTGGAAAAATTGTAGTTGGTTTTACTTATGATGGTAGACCTGTTACTGCAGAAGATATTCATGTTGCAGGTGCTATGTGCGTCCTACTTAAAGATGCAATTAAACCAAACCTTCTTCAGACAACAGAACATACTCCTGTTTTTGTTCACGCAGGACCTTTTGCAAATATAGCACATGGAAATTCTTCAATTATTGCTGACCAAATTGCAGTAAAACTTGCTGATTATGTTGTAACTGAAAGCGGCTTTGGCGCTGACTGTGGAATGGAAAAATTTATGAATATAAAATGTAGATATTCAGGACTTATTCCAAACTGTGTTGTAATGGTATGCTCAATAAGAGCACTTAAGATGCATTCAGGGAAATATAAAGTTGTGGCAGGAAAACCACTGCCGGATGAACTCTTAAAAGAAGACCTTAAAGCAGTAGAAGATGGTCTTTGCAATCTTGAAAAACAAATTGAAAATGCAGTTCTGCATGGAGTTGGTGTTGTTGTTGCAATAAATAAATTTTCATCTGATACTGATAAAGAAATTTCTCTTGTCCAGAAAAGAGCAAAAGAATTTGGAGCAGAAGAAGCGGTAGTCTCAGAAGCATGGGAAAAAGGCGGAGAAGGAACTAAAGAACTTGCTATGGCAGTTGAAAAAGTAGCACAAAAATCTAATAACTTTAAGTTTCTTTATCCACTTGATATGTCTATAAAGGATAAAATCTATACAATAGCAACAAAAATATATGGTGCAAAAGATGTTCAGTATTTACCATCTGCAGAGGAAAAAATAAAACTTTATACAAATCTTGGCTGGGATAAACTTCCTATTTGTATGGCAAAAACACATCTTTCACTCTCTCATGACGCTACACTAAAAGGAAAACCAAAAGATTTTATACTGCCAGTAAGAGATATAAGAGCATCTATTGGTGCTGGTTTTTTATATCCACTCTGTGGAGAAATGAGAACAATGCCAGGACTGCCATCAATACCTGCAGGAACAAGAGTGGATATTGAGAAAGATGGAAAAATAATAGGACTTTTTTAATGAGCAACTCATCAATAGATTACACAAAATTCAAATTAAAACCTGAAAGAGAAATAATTTTACTTCTGAACAATAACAGAATTTTTATTTTTACCTGCAAAAAATGTTTTAAGGAATTTAATCAGGAAAATGATAGCGAATTTAATAATCTAAAAATAATCCTTGAAAAAGAAAATATAACAATTGCAGGAAACATTGAACTGGATTTTCTATGTAATATTCCATTCAACGAAAGAAAAATCAAACAGGTTGATATTTCAGATATTGATTCAATTGGAGTAATTTCATGTGGTATCGGAGTTCAAAATTTATCTGAATTTTTTTATTTTCATGAAACTAAACCCGTTTATTCTCTTTGTGATTCAATACAAAATGAAACTAACTCAACAGCGCTTATTAAATACCACGGAGTTTCTCTTGGTCAATACAAGTGTGGTGCATGTAGCCAGTGTTATCTTGGTATAACAGGTGGAATTTGTCCTATAGTTGATTGCTCAAAATCATTACTTAACGGACCTTGTGGAGGAGCAAAAAATGGTAAATGTGAAGTAAAAATAAACGGTAAAGAAAGAGATTGTGCATGGGAAAAAATCTACAATAAATTAAATAATACAAATAGAGTATTGAACTTTCTTGATGCACCTGTCCAGTTAAGAGATTTTTCAAAGCCAGATTTTTTATCAATAAACAAATACAAAAATCTTAATAGAGAAAAAAGAGCTCAAAATTTTTATGGCGGAGTATATCCCTATGAAAAGAAAGAGAGCACAGAAGATATTCCAATAACACAATTTCCTGAGCCAGAAATCGTTGTTATCCCACTTTCACAACATACAGGAACACCTTGCAAACCAACAGTTGTTGTTGGTGAAAGAGTAAAAGTTGGTCAAAAAATTGGCATTGAAAGTGGTTTTATTTCTTCAAACATTCATTCAAGTGTAAGTGGAAAAGTTATTGCTATCGAAGAAAGGACTCATCCTGTAATTCAGAAAAAAATTTTATCAGTTGTGATAGAAAATGACAAAAAAAATGAACTCTATCAAGGGATTGGTCAACAAAAAAATCCTAAACTATTATCAAGAGAAGAAATATTAGGTATTATAAAAGAATATGGTGTGGTTGGGCTTGGTGGTGCAATGTTTCCTACCTATGTTAAACTTCAACCACCAAAAAAAGTTGATATATTGATAATAAATGGATGTGAATGTGAACCATATCTTACATGTGATTATAGAATAATGTTAGAAAAAGCTGAAGAAATCTTAAAAGGTATAGAAATTTTAATAAAAGTTCTTGAAGTTAAAAAAGTAATAGTTGCTATTGAAGATAACAAAACTGAAGCAATAGAGAGATTCAGGGTTAAGAGTTCAGATTTAAGTGATAAGATTGAAATTATAGAATTAAAAACAAAATATCCGCAGGGTGCGGAAAAAATGTTAATTAAAAAACTCACAGAAAGAGAAATTCCTGAAGGAGGACTTCCATTTGATGTTGGTGTAATAGTCCAGAATATAAGTACTGTTTATTCCATTTATCAATCTGTAGTAGAAGGAATGCCACTTGTAAAAAGAATTATAACTGTCTCCGGTGAAAATTGTATAAAACCAGGAAACTATGAAATCAAAATTGGTACCCCAATTAAAAATATAATAGATTACTGTTTCTCAACTCATTATTCATCACTTGATAGTCTTTACTCACTACTTATGGGTGGACCTATGATGGGTATAACTCAAAAAGATTTATCCGCTCCTGTTATAAAAGGGACAACTGGTATAATAATTATAAAAAAACCTGTTATTGAATCTGATATAAATAGAAAATGTATAAAATGTGGAAGATGCGTTGATGTCTGTCCTATGGGGCTAGCTCCACTATACTATGTTCTATATTCACAAGAAAACAAACTTGAAAAATCAAACCAGCATAATGTAAAAAGTTGCATTGAATGTGGCTGTTGCGAATATATATGCCCATCAAAAATACCTATTGTAAGTATAATTAAAAATGCAAAATTAACACTGACAAAGTCAGTGTCATCTTGAATATAATAAGGGTCTTATATGCTTATAACACAAACAAAAAAAATTGAAGAAATTATTAAAAATGATATAAGAAAAACTCTTATAATAAAATGCAATGGCTGTAGAGAGGTTTATTTCCCAGAAAAAGATATAGATAATTTAATAAATGAAATGAGCAAATCAAACATAGGGATTACTGATGTGCTTACTTTTGATTACTTATGCAATCCTGATTTTTCTAAAAATATAGTTGGAAAATATCAAACTCAAATTAATGATGCTATCAATATTCTTGTCTTTTCCTGTGGTGTAGGAATACAGATGATATCTTCAATATTAGAAAAAAAAGTTGTTCTTCCAGGCTGTGACACATTAAATATCCCGGGATTTCAGGGATTAACTTCACAAAATTTTAATTGTAACTTATGCGGTGAGTGTTATCTAAACTATACAGCAGGAATATGTCCAGTAACTGCCTGCAGTAAAAGTTTGCTAAATGGCCCATGTGGTGGTACAAAAGATGGTAAATGTGAAGTCAACAAAGAAATGGACTGTGGCTGGGAAAAAATATATAAAAGATTAAGTGTTTTTATTTCAGTAAAAAAACAAATTGATTCTATAAAAATCCGCAATTTTTTAAAGTGAAACGAATGTATCATTATAATAAGTAGCGCGGGAGTTTATCTTGCGCAATAACCTCGGCGCGGGGGATTCATCTCCCGCAATAACCCCGGCGCGGGAGTTTATCTTGCGCAAAAAATGTCGGAGATGAACTCCGACGCCATTATTAGTCGGAGATGAACTCCGACGCTACTATTTGTCGGAGATAAACTCCGACGCTACTAATACAACAGGAGACACAAGTGAAACTATCTGAACTGTTCAAAAAAAATAAATTTGTAATAACCTCAGAGATAGGTCCACCAAAGGGCTGGCAAGTTGATAAATGTATCCATGAAGCAGAAATATATCTAAAAGATAAAGTTGATGCAATAAATGTTACTGATAACCAGTCATCTGTAATGAGATTTGGCTCACTTGCGACCTGTATTCTTCTTAAACAAAAAAATATTGAGCCAATATTTCAGGTTACCTGCAGAGACAGAAATAGAATTGCACTTCAATCAGATATTTTAAGTGCTTATGCTTTTGGTATTGAAAATCTTTTATTACTTACAGGTGACCATCCGATTCTTGGTGACCATAAGGATGCAAAACCTGTGTTTGACCTTGATTCTGTTTCTTTGATTTATGCTGTAAAAAAATTAAAAAATGGAGAAGACCTCTCAGGTAATAAACTTGAAGGTGAACCACCAAAATTTTGTATCGGAGCGGTTGTCTCACCCTGTTCAGAACCAATTGAGCCACAGCTTTTCAAAATGGAGAAGAAAATAAAAGCAGGAGCAGAATTTTTTCAAACACAACTTGTATTTGAGGTGGAAAAATTTGTAAAATTTATGGAGAAAGTTAAAAACAATTTTGGGAATATACCTATTCTTGCTGGAATTACAATACTAAAATCAGTAGGAATGGCAAAATATATGAATGAAAATGTATCTGGAGTATTTGTGTCTGGAAATCTAATAGAAGAATTAAAAAAGGACAAAGAAAAAACAAAACAGGGAATAACAGGAATAGAAATATCCGCAAAACTTATAAAAGAACTTAAACCATATTGTCAGGGAATTCATATTATGCCACTCGGCTGGGATAGTAAAGTTCCCGAAGTATTGAAACTTGCTGGGTTAATATAATGTATGTAGCGACGAAAGTCAGGTAGAGTTTTATTTACTTAAATTCTCCTTGTTTTCGCAAGGATTACAGTAAAATATGTAAAAGATAAATTCCGACACTAATGAGTTAACAATATCATGCAACAAAATTTTATTGAAAGGCGTGCTTATCCCAGAATTAACTATACTTCAAGTGTAGCTATATATAACACTTACACAAATTACTATGGTGTTATAAAAAATATTAGTTTATGCGGAATAAATGTAGAATTAATTGAAAAACTTAAAACTGAAGAAAAATATACATTTTTATTCACTATTGAGAATAATATAAAGATAAAAACCATTGGGAAAGTAAAATGGAATTTCTTAAAAGATAATATTTTCATCTATGGAATAAAATTTTTAAAAATCGGCTTTTTTCCAAAAATACGGCTTAAGAGATTTATAAACAAATTGAAATAGTTAAAGAAGTAAGAATTTCACTCAGAGTGATAGATGAGGAAATAAACCTTTTTCGTATCTAAGATGATTAATTATATTCAATCTTCTATAGAAAAATATCTAAACGATTTATCTTCAAATAAACCTGCTCCTGGTGGAGGAAGTGCGGCCGCATTAGTTGGGTGTGTTGGTGTTTGTTGCCTACTTATGGTAGCAAATTTTACCTTAAATAAAACCGGGTATGAAAAATATCTAAATGAGATTAAAAATATAATCAAGAAATTGACAAAACTTAAAAAAGAATTTTCTGAATTAGTAAATAAAGATGTTGCTGCTTATGAAAAAGTTGCAAATGCATATAAACTTCCAAAAAATACTGAAATTGAAATAAATAAAAGAAAAAAAGAAATCCAGAATGCTCTTATGTTCGCATTAAAAGTCTCGGAAGAAATATTATTAAAATGCTTAGAGACAATACCCATTGCAGAAAAATTATCTAATATAGGTAACAAGAACCTAATAACAGATGTTGGCTGTGGAATAAATTTTTTACAGAGTTGTGCTGAAAGTGCAAAATTAAATATAGATATAAACTTAAAGTTCCTAAAAGACAAACTATTTATTAAAAAAACTGAAAAATCAAAAAAAAATCTTATAACAAAAATCAAAAAAACTCTATAAGAATAATAAAAAAAGTTGAAAAGGAGTTGAAAAAATAAAATGCCTATATTCTTAGGGACACTTGGTTTATTGTGTACATTTATAAATCTATTTATAGGGACATATCTACTTATATATGCGCAAAAAATGGACATTAGAAATAAAGGCCTACATTATATAATAAGCGCATTCTCAATATTAGGTGGAATTTGGTGTCTTTTTAGAAGTTTGCAATTTCTCAACCATAACCAAACTGAAATTTTACTAACCTTAGAAAAATTAAACCTAACAACTGCCTTATTTTTATTATCCACTACAATATTACTTAGTCGATATCTAATTGGCAGAAAACTTAAGTTATTCCATACTATAATTTTATATCTACCAGCAATCATTTTAAGTATAGTTGGCTTCAGTGCTTATGGAATAAAAGATGTAATTTCAGTTTTACCACTAAAAAGAGTTACAGGTTTTGGATATAAATTTGTATCAATCTGGATATTTAGTTCTCTTATTTGGACATTTTATAAAACTATAACAGGATACAAATCCTCAAAAGGCATCCAGAGGCTACAGTTACAATACTTTATTTTTGGATTTCATTCAATTTTATTCATAGGAGCTCTATTTGGCGGAATTTTACCTCTTCTTGGATATGAGAAATTAATTCCTTTAATACCTTACTCAGTCACGCTGTTTATAGTTTCATCTTCATATATTACAAACAGACAACCATTAAATATAGAAGTTGTAATTTACAATATTTTAAGTTCCTTTTTTGTACCTGTCTTTTTTATCTCTGTCAGTTTTGTTTTGTGGTTTATATTAAGAAACTTCCTTTATTTTAATAGCCAACCTGCTTTCTTATTATCTATAGTGACCACTGCTTTTCTTTATATCATTATACCTGTAAAAGAAAAGGTTGGCATATTGCTAGAAAACATCATATTGAAAAGAAGAATTAGATATCAAAATCTGCTTAAATATACATCAAATGCATTAACAACCATTCTTGATGTTAACCAACTTTTCAATTTTGTAATACACTCAATACATGAAGCAACAGGTGCTAAAAGAATTGGCATTTTTTTAGCACAAAAAACTGACGATAAAATTATCTATAAATTACATGCATCTTATAGTTTAAGTGATACTAAAACAAATATTTTTTCTAATAGGAAAATAATAAAATGGCTTGAAACAAAAAAAGAACCTTTTATTTTAGATTTATCTTTTCTAACGCAAGAAGAATATACTGAAATAAAAAAGAACCTAGGGGAGTTCTATGTGATTTTATTTTTACCATTGTTATTCAAAGAAGAATTTATTGGCTTTATAACAATTGCTGAAAAAACAAAATATGGAAGTATTTTTGATATTCAAGATATAGAAATTCTACAAACACTTGCTAATAACCTTTCTATAGCAATAAAGAATGCAACACTATATAAAGAACTTAATGATGCTTACATAAATATAACAAGAGCACTATCTATTGCAATTGAAACTAAAGATCCTTACACTATTGGACACTCTGATAATGTCACAAAATATGCTCTTGCTATAGCAAAAAAAATGAATTTACCTGAAAAAGATATTCTTGCATTGACACAGGCATCAATATTACATGACCTTGGAAAAATTGGTGTACATGACTATATTCTTAATAAACCTGACAAATTATCTCCTGAAGAATGGGAAGAAATGAAATTACATACATTAAAAGGGGCAGAGATATTAAAACCATTACCTTCATTAAAAGAAATCTCTGAAATAATAAAATATCACCATGAACATTATGACGGCTCTGGCTATCCTGAAAAATTAAAGGGTTCTGAAATACCACTCGGAGCAAGAATTCTTGCTGTTGCTGATGCTTTTGATGCTATGATATCTGAACGATCCTATAGAAAAGAAAAACCAAAACTTACTGTTAAAGAAGCAATAGAAGAATTAAAAAAGAATAAAGGCACACAGTTCAGTCCTGAAATTGTTGAGTTTTTTATATCTATTTTAGAAGAGAATCCTAATATTGTATTAAGCCACAAAATATCTAAAGATGAATCTGGAACACCATCACTTAATAATAAGGTATAATCTCAATCTAAAGGAGCAAAAATGTCTGCAAAAATCATTGATGGCAATGAAATTGCTAGTAAAATTAAAGAAAACATAAAACTGGAAATAGAAAAATTAAAGATGTCTACAAAAAAAACCCCTGTGCTTTGTGCAATCCAGGCAGGAGAAAATCCTGCAAGTAAAGTATATATCAAAAATCAAAAAAATTCCTGTGAAGAAGTTGGAATTGAATATAAACTTTTGCAACTATCTGAAAACATAACTGAAGATGAACTCCTGGGAACAGTTAATGACTTAAATAAAGATAATTCAGTTACTGGTTTAATATTACAAATGCCTCTTCCAAAAAATATTAATCCTAAAAAAATCCAGATGTCAATTGCACCTGATAAAGATGTTGAAGGAATAACTCCACCAAATCTCGGGATGCTTGTATATGCTGGTGTAAATCCTGTTGTTGCACCATGTACAGCACTTGCTGTTTTAGAATGTCTGAAATCAACCAATATTGAACTAAAAGGAAAAGAAACAGTAATTGTTGGACATAGCGAAATAGTTGGAAAACCGCTCACTCTTATGCTTTTATCTTCTCTTTTTGAATCAGTTACACCTACTGTTTGTCATATAGCAACTAAAAACTTAAAAGACCATACTCTTCGTGCTGAAATTTTAATAGTTGCAGTGGGAAAAGCAGGACTAATCACAAAGGATATGGTAAAAGAAGGAGTAATTGTTATTGATGTTGGAATAAACCGCATTCCGGTTAAAGATGAAAAAGGAAATTTAATAATAGATGAAAAGACAGGAAAACCAAAAACAAAAATAGTAGGTGATGTTGTTTTTGAAGAAGTAAACAAGAAAGCATCTTTTATTACACCTGTTCCTGGTGGAGTTGGTGCGGTAACCACCGTAATGCTACTTAAAAATCTTCTGCATCTGTGGAAGATGCAACTTGGAGAAAAGAATATAACTTATAATTTATTAAATTAGATACGAATCCAATATCTGCTATATTTAGCAGACAAGCAGTCAGCTGATAAGCGGTTGAGTCCAGAAAATCTTCTCCCGGTCTCTTTTTTTCAACAGTCACGGAAAAGGGGATAATGATGAAGATTTATATTGGAAGATTAAGATTGTAAATTTTTTACGATTTGCGGCCTACGAATATGAAAATCATTTCAAAAAAAATCAAACTATCTACAAAAGGGAAAACCCAAATAGTCAATATAACTGAAAAAGTTCAAATAGAACTAAAAACTTCAGGTCTTAAAGAGGGCATTGTAAATATTTTCGTCCCTGGAGCCACAGGTGCAATAACTACCATGGAATATGAACCAGGTCTTATTAAAGACATCACTGAATTCTTTAATAAAATTATACCTGAAAATGGAAAATACACGCATGACTCAAGTCATATAAATGGCAATGCACACTCACATTTAAGAGCATCTCTTATTGGCGCATCAGTATGTATTCCTTTTGAAAAAGGAAATTTATCTCTTGGGACATGGCAACAGATTATTTTTATTGACTTTGATGTAAGACCAAGAGAAAGGGAAATAATCTTAAAAATAATTGGAGAGTAAGCAACAATGATAAATTTAACAGAAACAACAGTTACAATAGCGGCTATAGTTTTTATCGTAATTCTTATAATACTTGCAAAGATTAACCGTCAGATTGATAACATTATCGGTATGATAAAATTTATTGCAAGAAAAATACAATCAATAGAAGAAACTTTAAAATGGACATCAGACTCAATAAAAGACAAATTTGAAAAAATTAACAAAAAACTTGAAAAAGAAAATGAAGAAATTGATTGGAAATAAACCAATTCTTCAGGTTGCACTGGATTTTGTAGATTTGCCCCGTGCGGTTAAACTTGCCCATGAGGCTGTTAGTGGGGGATGTGACTGGCTTGAGGCAGGAACTCCACTTATAAAATCTGAAGGACTAAACTGCATAAGGCAACTCAGAAAAGAATTTCCAAATATAAAAATTGTAGCAGACATGAAAATAATGGATGCTGGAAGAACAGAAGTTGAAATTGCAGCAAAAGCAGGTGCAAATATTGTAGTGGTTCTTGCAAATGCACATGATGAAACAATAAAAGAATGTATTATGGCAGCAAAAAATTATGGTGCTGAAATTATGGTTGATTTATTAGAGACAAAAAATCCTGTCCAGCGTGCAAAAGATGTTGAAAAACTTGGAGCAAATTATATAGGACTTCACATTCCAATAGATGCACAGATGACAGGAAAAATCTCATTTGATGAATTGAAAAAAGTTTCCAGTGCGGTAAAAATACCTGTAGCAATTGCAGGTGGAATAAATTCAGAAAATGCTAGTGATGCAGTAAATAAAGGAGCAAGTATAATCATAGTAGGTGGTGCAATAACAAAATCAAAAGATGCAAAAAAAGCAACAGAAGAAATCAAAAAAGCAATAACTAAAAAAATAAAAATAGAGACAGGACTTTTTCAAAGAGTCACAGAAGAAAATGTCTTAAAAATTCTTGAAAAAGTCTCAACTGCAAACATTTCTGATGCACTACACAGAGGCATGCCTTTAAGAGGATTAATTCCTGTTGTATCTGGGATAAAAATGATAGGAAAAGCAGTCACTGTTAGAACATATCCTGGAGACTGGTCAAAACCCGTTCAGGCAATTGATATAGCATCTAAAGCAGATGTAATAGTAATTGATGCAGGTGGAGTTGAACCTGCGGTCTGGGGGGAACTTGCAACTCACAGTGCAATTCAAAAAGGACTTTCTGGTGTTGTAATAGATGGCGCAATAAGAGACACACCTGAAATAAAAAAATTAAAATTTCCTGCGTTTGCAAAAATTATTACACCCCAGGCAGGAGAACCAAAAGGTTTCGGAGAAATAAATGTCCCTGTTACAATTTCTGGAGTAAAAATTTTCCCTGGTGACTGGTTAGTCGGAGATGACGATGGAGTAGTAGTAATACCAAAAGAAACAATAGTAGAAATAACAAATCGCTCAATGGATGTGCTTGAAAAAGAAAATAGAATAAGAGAAGAAATTCAAAGAGGAAAAGAAACACTTGGCAAAGTAACAGAAATCCTCAGATGGGAAAAAAAATGACATAAAGTGTCGTTGCGAGGAGCCCCGAAGTGGCGACGAAGCAATCCCATTCCCCAAGAAGATACTTTTTTTCTTTTGTAATAATAATATAGGAGGATACCTATTAATAATTTCCTTATAACAACAATAGGCAGTTTACCTTATAAAGACCCAGAAAAAGCATTAAAAATTCTATTAAAATACAATCCTGGAATTCCTGCATGGCCACAACTTCCCAAAAGAAGTTTTCTTGAAAATATGTATGTGCAATATTCAGAAAATTTTCCAGGGATTTCAATTGACCAAGCTGGACAAAAAATTTATGTAAACTCTCAAAATGCTTATAATGAACTTGAAAAATTTTATGAAAATTTCCTTGCAAACAATCTTGATTACTTTACTATCTCACCAGATTATGCTTCTGGTTTCTACTCATTACTAAATTACCTTATACACAAACCTTCTGGTTCCAAAATTGCTGCTATTAAATGCCAAACAACAGGCCCAATCACCTTTGGACTTTCATTAAAAAATGAAAACGGCAAGATAATATTCTATGACTCACAATTAAAAGATGCAGTTATAAAACACATAGCAATGAAATCTCTCTGGCAAATAAAAAAATTCATAGAAAAAACAAAACAGACTCAGATCATACTATTTTTAGATGAACCATATCTTGCTGCTTATGGCTCTGCTTTCACTTCTATCTCGTCTGAAGAAATAATTAACTCTTTACAAGAAACAATCAAAAAAATTCAGGATACATTTAACTTAATTGCTCAACCTCTTGAATATTCAATCACTCTTCTAATAGGTGTTCATTGCTGTGCTAATACTGATTGGTCAATTCTTCTTGAAACAAATATTGACATCCTTTCATTTGATGCCTATGAATTTTTTGATAACCTGGTTCTTTATTCAGACAAACTTAAAAACTTTATAGAGCGTGGTGGATTACTAGCCTGGGGAATAGTTCCGACATCAGAAGAATTTCTTAAAAATGAAAATGTCAAAACACTTTCAAATAAACTCAATGATAGAATAAAAAAACTTTCAGAAAAAAAGTTTGATATAAAAAAACTCACAAAACAAATCTTAATTACACCTTCCTGCGGACTTGGCACAAAAACTGAACAAACAGCAGAAACTGTCCTGTCTTTGTTAAATGAACTTGCCAACAACCTAAATTTGAATTCTTTATAAAAATAATGTATAATTGACACAAATAAAATAGCTGCTGTAGTTGCTATGTAAATTTTTTAACGCTTTATCCCTTATACTTTTGCACTATTTTCTTCTAAAATGTATACTCTAACAATTCTTCCAGAAAATATCAAAACAGAAGTTCAGGAAGATACTGACCTTCTAACTACAATAATCAAAGCAGGAATACCTATAAGGTCAATCTGTGGTGGTCATGGCAGCTGTGGCTCCTGTAAAGTCATAATAAAAAATGGTAATTATACCACAATTAATTCCCCATGGATTTCCGAAGAAGAAAAAAAATCTGGGTATGTTATTGCTTGCCAGACAAAAATCAAAAGTGATTTAGTAATTGAAATACCTAAGGAAACAAGATTAGAAAGAATTCAAACAGTTGTAGAAGAAATATTCACACTGGCAGAACCTATCTCAAAATCACCTGAAAGGTCTGAAGAAAGCATTTATCATTTTTCACCACTTGCAGAAAAAATTTTTCTGAAACTTCCAAAGCCTACTCTTGAAGACAATATTCCTGATTTTGAGAGACTTAAAAGAGAAATAACAAAAAAAATTAAAAATCGTGGCGAAATAAAAATGAACTTATCTCTTCTAAGAGATTTATGTCATCTTATTCGTCAATTCAACTGGAGGATAACCGCATCTATTGTAGAATTAAACGATGAATTAGAAATTATTCAACTTGAGCCAGAAGATACTTCCAAGCAAATATACGGAATTGCTCTTGATATAGGAACAACCACTGTAGTTGCATATCTTGTTGAACTCAACTCTGGTTCTGTATTAAGTGCAAAGGCAACATACAATAAACAACTATCTTTTGGTGATGATATCATTTCAAGAATAATATATGCAGAAGAAAAAAAAGGGCTGAAAAAATTAAATAAAGCAATATGCGACACAATAAATACTCTTATTGACTCACTTGTTAGTGAAAAAAATATTTCAAATGATAAAATACTTGCCATACAGACAGCAGGAAATACCACAATGATACACCTTTTTCTTGGAATACCTCCTGAATTTATAAGAAAAGAACCATATGTGCCAGTTACAAATTTTCCTCAGACAATTAAAGCATCAGAACTTGGTATAAACATAAACCCAGGAGGAATAATCTCGTTTATTCCTTGTGTTGCTTCTTACATTGGTGGGGATATAATAGCAGGCGTTTTCGCAAGTGGAATTTATGAGTCTAAAAATATTTCACTTTTGATTGACCTTGGCACAAACGGCGAAATTGTCTTAGGAAATAAAGAATGGCTTGTTTCTGCAAGTTGTTCTGCAGGTCCTGCATTTGAAGGAGTTGGAATAAAATGTGGAACAAGGGCAATTGATGGAGCAATTCAGGAAATAAATATTTTAGAAGAAAAAATTGAATATTCAACTATATCAAATAAAAAGCCAAAAGGAATTTGTGGTTCTGGTTTAATAGATATTCCTGCAGAGTTCTTAAAAAAAGGAATAATTGACCGTGCGGGTAAATTCATACTTGACAAAAAAAACCTACAAATTTATGGCGACCGTATTCAAAAAAACAGTGATAATGAATATGAGTTTATAATAGCAAAAAAAGAAGAAACAGAAATAAAAAAAGATATCGTAATAACTGAATCAGATATATCAAATCTAATAAGGTCAAAAGGGGCAATTTTTCTTGGAATACATGTCTTAATTCAGGAGATGGGATTAAAATTTGAAGATATAGATAAAATCTATATATCAGGAGGTTTTGGAACCTATTTAGATATTGAAAAAGCAATTTTTATAGGGCTTTTACCTGACCTTCCACTAAAAAAATTCACTTTTATAGGTAATTCATCTATAACAGGAGCAAAAATGTGTCTTTTATCTCGCCAAGCACGGTTAAAAGCAAAAGAAATTGCTAAAAAAATGACATATATAGATCTGTCATTAAATCCAAAATTTATGAATGAATATACTTCAACACTGTTTTTACCACATACAAATATTGACTTATTCCCAACTGTGAAGAAATTCTGTAAAATGTAGTTGCGAAAGCTCGTTCTCTGTTTTTCTACACGACTTTAGTCGATGGTTTGCCTGATTTATCAGGCAAATGTAGTTGCTCAATTTATTGAGCATTTCCCTTTTCTAAAGGGGAATTACAACTAAACCAACGGACAATCATATGACCACAAGAATAGCAGTCGCAGGAAAAGGAGGAACTGGTAAAACAACTTTCTGTGCTTTACTTATTAAAATATTGTTATCTCAAAATAAAAAACCAATACTTGCTGTAGACGCTGACCCAAACTCAAATCTTGCAGAATTACTTGGAATAAACTATGACTCAACAATTGCAGATGTCCGCGAGGAACTAAGGGAACAAAAAGATATAACATTAGGAATGGTAAAAGCAGATTATATAAACATGAGATTAAATGAAATCATTTCAGAAGCAAACGGATTAGACCTTATTGTCATGGGAAGACCTGAAGGAAGGGAATGCTACTGTTATATAAATGAACTTCTAAGAAATTTTTTATCAAAAATAAGCAAAAACTATAACACAGTTGTTATTGACAATGAAGCAGGAATGGAACATCTATCAAGAAGAACAACAGATGATATAGATACACTTTTTATTATCAGTGAACCAACTTTAGTAAGTTTAAAATCAGCAGAAAAAATAAAAGAACTTGCTGAAAAAATAAAACTAAAAATAAAAAATATATACCTTGTTCTAAACAAAGTTAAAAATCAAGATTCATTGGAAGAAATTATTTCTAAGACATATTTGAAACCAAAAGGAATTATTCCTTATGACGAAAATATACTGAAATTAAGTGAATCCGGAAAAAATTTATTTTCTGTAGAAGAAAATTCTCATGTATTATCAAAAATAAAAGATATAATAACAGACACATTAGGATAACTAAATAGACCAAAACGATTTCTCGCGAAATTTCCCTCTCCTTAACAAGGAGAGGGTCAGGGTGAGGATTTATTAAGGTAACTAAAATGGAAATACCAAAAGTTTATTCACCTAAAGAAACAGAAGAAAAATGGTATAAGTTCTGGGAAGAAAAAAGATATTTTGAAAGTCATATTATTGAAAAAACCAAACCATTTACAATAGTCATTCCACCGCCAAATGTAACTGGTGCACTTCATATTGGTCATGCTCTAAATAACACATTGCAAGATGTAATAATAAGATACAAAAGAATGAAAGGTTATAATGCAGTCTGGGTTCCTGGAACAGACCATGGTGGAATAGCAACACAAAATGTAGTAGAGAAACTTCTTCTTAAAGAAGGCACAGACAGACATAAACTTGGAAGAGAAAAATTTCTTGAAATAATGTGGAAATGGAAAAATGAATCAGGTGACACAATACTTCATCAGTTAAAAAAACTTGGCTGTTCCTGTGACTGGTCAAGAACAAGATTCACGATGGACGAAATCTGTTCAAAAGCAGTTATTAGAGCATTTATTGAATTATACAAAAAAGGTCTAATTTATCGTGGAAATAGAATGGTCAACTGGTGCCCTAGATGCCAAACCGCTCTTGCTGACATTGAAGTTGAACATCGGCAAGAGAAATCCAAACTTTGGTATATTCGTTATCCTTTACTTGACACTCATTCCTCAATGTTAAATAATTTTATTGTTGTTGCAACTACCAGACCAGAAACAATGCTTGGAGATACAGCAGTTGCAGTTAATCCTGAAGATGAAAGGTATAAAAACTTAATAGGTAAAAAAGTTAAGTTGCCTCTTACAAATAGAGAAATTCATATAATCTCTTATGAACTTGTTGACAAAAACTTTGGAACAGGTGCAGTAAAAGTTACTCCAGCTCATGACCCTGTTGACTATGAAATTGCTCAGAAACATTCACTGCCACATGTTGTTGTTATTGATAAAGAAGGAAAAATGACAACTCAGGCAGGGAAAAAATATGCAGGACTTGACAGATATGAATGCAGAAAAAAAGTTCTGAAAGATTTAGAATCACAAGGACTTATTGAAAAAATTGAAGATTACACCCACTCAGTTGGAACCTGTTATAGATGCCACACTGTTATTGAACCTCTTGTTTCAGAGCAATGGTTTCTAAACACAAAAGAGATGGCAGAGCGCGCATTAAACTCAATAAAAGAAGGGAAGGTAAAATTCTATCCTGAATCCTGGAAAGAACCTACAATAAACTGGCTTGAAAATTTAAAGGACTGGTGCTTATCAAGACAGATCTGGTGGGGACACAGAATTCCTATCTGGTATTGTCCAAATTCCTGTCCACCGATTGCCTCAGAAAAAAAACCTGAAAAATGTCCTAACTGCAAAGAGAAAAACCTTACACAGGACTCTGATGTTTTAGACACCTGGTTTTCATCAGCACTCTGGCCTTTCAGTGTATTTGGCTGGCCCCAAGATTCAGAAGACCTGAAATATTATTATCCAACATCTGTTCTTGTAACAGGATATGAAATTTTATATCTATGGGTAGCAAGAATGATTATGATGGGACTCACATTCCTTAATGATGTTCCATTTACTGAAGTTTATATCCACGGGATTGTCCGTGACATCCATGGCAAAAAGATGTCAAAATCACTTGGTAATGTCATAGACCCACTTATAATTATGGAAAAATATGGAACTGACGCTTTAAGATTTTCTCTGACACAATCAGCAACAGCAGGAAGAGACATCCAATTATCAGAAGATAGTTTCACAGGAGCAAGAAATTTCTGTAACAAAATCTGGAATGCATCAAGATTTGTCTTGATGAACATAGAAAATTTTACGACTCACGCTTTACAACTTGTAAGTTCTAGCCTCCAACCAATGGACAAATGGATTTTCACTAAATTCAACCAATTAATTAAAAACATTGAAAAGGCATTCAATAATTATTATCTCTCAGAATATGCAAGATTGATATATCAATTTTTCTGGTTTGATTTTTGTGACTGGTATCTTGAATTTGTAAAAACAAGACAAGACAAACAAACAGTTAACAGCGTTCTTTATGAGATACTTATTGGATGTTTAAAATTACTTCATCCAGTTATGCCATATATCACAGAAGAAATATATCAAAGAATGGATGCAGGTGAAAGTATAATGATAAGTCCCTGGCCAGAGCCTGACAGTCAGAAAATATTCTCAGAAGAAGAAATATCTGAAGTTGAATTCATTATAAAGTTGATTCAAGAAATAAGAAAAATAAAGACAGAACTCAATGTTCCTGTAAAAAACACATTACACCTCAGAATAAAATCATCAGAAGCAAAATTCAAAACCATTAAAAAATATCTGCCAAATCTAAGTTTAATGTGTAAAGTTGAAGAAATTCAGCAAACAAATACTAAGCCAGAACACTCATCATTGATAGTAATTGAAGATATTGAAATCTATGTCTTACTTGAAGGACTAATTGACTTTGAAAAAGAAAAAATAAGATTACAAAAAGAAATTGAAAAAACAGATGAAAATTTACAGCGACTTGAACAAAAACTATCTGATGAAAAATTCTTGAAATTTGCTCCTGAAAAAGAAGTTGAAAAATCAAAAATAGCATTCAATGAAAATCAAATAAAACTTGTCCGTCTAAAAAAATACATAGATGAAATTTCAAAATAAAATGAAATTAGTAATAGCAACAAGAAATAAAGATAAATTCAAGGAAATAAAAGAAATACTCAAAGGGATTCCAGAAGAAATAGAAATAGTTTCATTGTTTGATTTTCCTAATTTTCCTAAAATAGTCGAAGATGGAAAAACACTTGAAGAAAATGCAATAAAAAAGGCAAAAACTGCACAGGAGTTATTGAAGTTGCCCACCATAGGTGAAGACACTGGCCTTGAAGTTGAATATCTAAACGGTGCACCTGGTGTTTATTCAGCAAGATTTGCAGGTCCTGGTTGTAGTTACAGCGACAACAACGAAAAACTTCTTTCACTTTTAGAAGGAGTTCCTTTTGAAAAAAGAAAAGCAAAATTTAGGTGTGTTGTTTGTTTTAGCCAACCATCCGGTGAAATAAAAATTGTTGAAGGAGCAATAGATGGGTTTATCTCAACAGAACCAAAAGGCACAAATGGTTTTGGTTATGACCCTGTATTCTTTGTTCCAGAATACAAAAAAACATTTGCAGAACTACCTTCTGAAATAAAAAATAAAATCAGCCACAGAGCAAAAGCATTCCAGAAAGCAAAAGAAATCTTACTTGAATTTATAAATAAATCTTAGTATAATAAATTTGTAGTTGTCAAATTTTTGATCCTGTATTATCAGCTAAATTCAGTTGCAATCTTGTCTGGGTTATACTACAAAAATCTTCCCGACTTTTTTCAAAGAGGAGTCAATAAGGCAACGAAGTTGCCCCAAGCG
>FWPU01003397.1_pt1 | contig 24631 bp, 21 predicted proteins | sample 2228361 | NCBI WGS metagenome assembly FWPU01 (sample SAMEA103939777, study PRJEB20133) | metagenome | reverse complement strand
TTTTTTCTTACTAAAGTACAAGTATGGGGGCTTCGTTCATCAAGATTTGCTCGGCTTTGCGGAAATACTCATAAGCCTCTTCCATACTGCTGGCTTGTAAGCCTTTTTCGTAATACTCATCATATTTTACATTTCGGAAACGAGGCATATTGGGATAAGACTTCTCCTCGAAAGAATTGGGAACTTTTTTACCCCAAAAGAGCCACAAGAAATTTTCAGGACTTGGGTAGTCGGCATAGTATGCCATACGCATAAATTCAAACTCCCCTTTCAAGCCTCTTTCTACGAGTTGGGCAAGAGTTTGCTGTTGGATAGTAATTTCTACTCCCAAATTATCTTTGAGTTGGCGTGCCACAGTTTGGGCAACATTGATATGTCTATCACCTTCAGGAGAAATATGCAAAGTAATTGCAGGCAATTTGCTACCATCAGCATAACCAGCTTTTTTCAAGTAAAAAAGAGCCGAATCTACATTAAACTCGTATCCACGAATTTTTTCAATATCATAATTTTTCAGAGCAGGAGGTACAACTCCTTTTTCGCCGGGTGCTTCGCCTTCGCCATTAAGCACTGCCTCAAGAATTTCTTGCCGATTGATAGCAAAAGAGAAGGCTTTACGTAAATTTACATCTTTGAAAAGCCCTTTCTGGGTCATAAATACCATATACTGCGTAGTCATTTCAGGCACACGCTCCAACTCAAATTTTCTGTTTGCAGTATCTTTATTTTTAGATAATATCTCTATGATTTCTTCTGTGGGCAAACGAGAAACCATATCCAAGCCCCCTTTTTCAAACTCTAAAAGTTCTGTTTTCTTTTCTTTGATGAAAGAAATACGCACTCCGTCTAAGAAAGGCAGTTGGTTGCCGTGTTCATCTTTGCCGTAATAGTTAGGATTTTTTTTCAGAATAATCAGCGAACCTTCATCAACTTTGGAAACCATAAAAGCCCCCGTACCTACCGCCTTGATACGCATTTCATCTTTGTACTTTTCAACTGCTTCTTTGGGATAAATAAAAGCAAAAGGACGAGCCAAATTGGTAGTAAAAAGCGTGTAAGGGCGAGTAAGTGCCAAACGTATCGTATATTTATCAACTACCTGAATACCCTCTATTTCTTTGGCAGGTTTATTACCCCCCGCCGAGGCTTGATAATACTCATCTGCTCCTTTGAGCAAACCTTCAAAAATGGTAAAACCCTGATTTTTTTTATCCTGCGTACATACGCGTGTGAAGCAATATTTTACATCTTCGGCAGTTAGCTCTCTGCCTTTGCCATCAGGAAAGCAATCGGCATCGTGGAATTTTACTCCCTGACGAATTTTTATGGTATAAATGGTTTTGGTTTCATCAATATCAACACTTTCGGCAAGAGCAGGTTCGGGGGTTAGGTCGTTGGGGTTAAATTTGAACAAACCTTCATAAACGAGTGTAGCAACTCTGTAAGAATAAACATCAACAATTTCCAAAGGATATAAACTTCTGATATACTCCGTCTGATTAACCTTCAAGATACCTCCATACATTTTGCCTCCTTGGGCTTCTTTAAGGCTGGCAGATTCGGTATCGGAGTTCGTTTTACAAGACCACAACAAAGCACAGAAAACCCCAATTAAAATACGAGTGATAAGACCTCTTGCTTGCATATTCAAAAAGGTTGCATTTTGAAGGCTAAATTACAAATTTTTTCAAAAAAACTAATTTTTTGCTCAAAAAGTTTTCTGCAAACTTACTCATAAAGCAAGTATTTTTTACGCATTTGAAGGTAATTTTGCAAATCTTTTTGCCAAGTAGCTACTATTTCCGCTTCGCTCATACCTTTGCGTATTTGCTCTTTGAGCAAACTATTGCCTGCTAATTTATCAAAAAAAGTATTAAAAAACTTATCTTTTTCCGGAAATTTTTGGTAAAAATCAATGAGTGGTTGAAGCGTAAAACGTGGTGCTTGTGGATAAATTTTTCTATAATCTGCACCATAACAAAGCTGATTTTCGTACAAAGGGTTTTTAGCCATACCCGGCTTACTTACAGGCGTAAAAGTGAAATCCCCCACCCTTTTATCAGGATAACCTACCACCTGAAAAGGGAAATCTGTACCTCTACCAACACTCAAAGGCGTACCTTCAAAAAAACATAAAGAAGGATACAACCTTACTGCAAAATGATTGGGCAAATTAGGCGAAGGTTTCACAGGCAATTCGTAAAGGGTTTGGTGCGTATAATTTTCCAAAGGAATAACTTTCAGTTTGCACTGCTTGCCTCCTGCAAGCCATTTTTCGCCGTTAATCATCTGAGCCAGCTCCCCTACCGTAAGTCCGTGTACTACGGGAATAGGGTGCATACCGATAAAACTTTCAAAGCCTTTTTGCAACACGGGACCAGCTACATAATCACCGTTCGGATTGGGGCGGTCCAGAACAATAAACTCTTTGTTATTTTCGGCACAGGCTTCCATTACGTAGTGCATTGTGGAAATATAGGTAAAAAACCTCACCCCCACATCTTGAATATCAAAAATAACCGCCTCCACATCTTTGAGCTGTTCAGGCGTGGGCTTTTTATTCTTGCCGTACAAGGAAACTATGGGCAAACCCGTTTGCTTATCTTTTTCGTTTTGCACGGTTTCGCCTGCATCAGCATCGCCACGGAAGCCGTGTTCGGGGGCAAATACTTTTTGAATGGCTACGTTTTTGCTCAAAAGTACATCTACCAAATGTTTGCCTTGCACCAATGCCGAATGATTGACCACCAAAGCCACCTTTTTATCCTGAATTTCGGGCAAGTACAATTCCAACTGCTCTGCTCCTACACGCATTTTGGCTTTGAGTGGGGCAGTTTCATTTTTGCGAGGCTCTATGGGAGGAGAGATACTCTCCTGCTTTTCAGCGGGTTTCTTATTTTCAGGAATTTGCGAAGTGCTAATTTTTTTCTGATAAGCCGAAAAGAAAAGTAAGCATAAAACGATGTACTTTTGCATATTTTATTCTTTGGTCAAAAGTTGTAAAACATCTTGAATGAAATTTTGGTCAGTAAAATAACTTTCTATTTCATTGATAGATTGCAAAATGTCATAAAGCCAAGTTCTGATTTCATTGTCTATACAATAAAACTTTGAATTTATCAATAGAAGCTCGTAAATAAGGATTTTTCAAGGCTTGTATTTCCAGCAAATCAACTTTCCTATGAAGCAAGTTTTCTAATGAAAATTTCAGACTAAAATAGTTATCAGCATAGGAAGCAAGGTCAATATCACCAAATTTTACCAAAAAGTCTATATCGCTTTGAAGGTTAAAATGAGGTGTTAGAATTGAACCAAAGACGTACAAGTCCCAAACATTGTGCTTTTGGCAGAGAGAAGCAATAGCTTTTTTATGACTTTCTAATAGAGCTTCCTTCATTAAGTTTTTTGAGCAAATCTACAAACAAAAAAGAAACACCCCAAGCCGAGATGTTTCTTTTTTAGCAAATTACTTGGAAAAATTATTTAGGCAAAGTGAATTTTACAGGAAGTGTTCTACGAACTTTCACGGTCTTTCCTTTGGCATCGGTAGCAGGCGACCAAGGGGTAGTCATTTGTTTGAGAGCCTCCAAAGCCGCATCACCACAACCATCGCCAATATCTTTCACTACTTTGGCGTCTGTAATTCTGCCGTCTTTATCAATTACGAAAGAAATGGTAACTGTTCCTTCTGTACCTTTGCGAGTAGCTTGCGAGGGGTATTTGATTTTTTCTTGCAAAGCCTTTCTGAACGCATTGATACCGCCGGGGAAGTCAGCATTTTTAACAACTTCAAATTCATTATAGACCTTGTTGGCGTCTTCTTCACCTGTACCTGCTTCTTTGAGGTCTTTACCCGGTTCTTCTACAACTTTTACCTCTTCTACTACGTTTGAAGCGGCTTCCCCTTGTTTGGTTTCAGCGGCAACAGCCGATTCTTTCTGCTCCACTTCCACATTTTCTACAAGCGGCTTTTGTTCTTTTACTTCCTCCTTGATTTCAATAACGGTGAATTTTACTTGGTCAATTTCAGGTGGAGGAGGTACTTCAATCACCACTTCTGCTTTTTTCTGTTCTTCGGGCTCTTGAGGTTGTTCCAATTCCAAAGGAATTTCCTGTGTTACCTCTTCTTCCACTTGCTGTTGTACCGCCACTTCCTCTTTGGGTTCCAAAAGTCGCTTGATAGTAGGATAGCCAAATACAAAAACACTACCAATCATTACAAAAATAAGCACTCTCGTAACAATCCCCGAATATTTGCTTCGGAGTACATAAGCCCCGTACTCTTGGTTTCTACCTTCAAAACCTTCGTGGGGCAAATAGCAAAAACTTTGAATATCCATAATTTTAAGAATTTGGGTTATAGTGTTAGCTATCGTTTTGCCTGCTTTTTATACTCCTCAATGAGTTTGAGGTCGTTAGGCTCAATATCCTGAATTCCATAACGAGAAACTCCCACAATCGCCATTTCGTCAAGCACATCTACCATATTTTTGAACCGAGCATCATCTTTGAACTTAATTACCACAATCATCTGAGGGCAATCGCCTTTGGCTTTGATTTCTTTTTTCTTTTGGGTAAGAAAATCTCTAATTTTTTCGGAGCTATACTCTATTTCTTGAAGTTGAGGGGTTTGCCCCTTGATTACCTGATACCAGTAGAGTTTGTTATCCTTATCGCCCAGAATAATAATTGAGCAATCGCCCTTGGCTTGGTCACGTTTGTTAGGGTCTTTTTCGGTTTTATCAGGCATAATCACCTGCATAATTTTCGGCGTATTGAAGGTGGTGGTAAGCATAAAGAAAGTAATGAGCAAAAAAGCCAAATCCACCATTGGAGTCATATCCACCTTGGTTGAAACTTTTTTGGGACCTTTCTTCTTGCCGTCCTTACCACCACCTTGCGAGGTATCTATATCTGCCATAGTTTCACAAAGTTTAGGTTAGTTTTTCTTTTGTGTTTGTTGGTTGGCGGCACCTGCGGGTGCTTCGCGTAGGTTTGTTACCAAATGAACCTTATTTACTTTTCTTTCTTGCAAAACTTCCAAAACTCTCTTGATTACCCTGAATTGTGAGCGTTGGTCTCCGAAAATAACGATTTTGAGCATTTGTTTTTGCTCCTCCTCCCAAATTTTCTTTTCGGCTTCACTTAAACCTTCGGTAGAGGGTTTGGTAACAATCGCTTTGGTTTTTTCATCAAAACCTTGCCTACGATTGAAGGTTTCATTCTCATATACCTTGTTGGTGTAAAGAATCCAATGACCCAGTTGATTGTTTATTGTATCCATTGGGATACCTATTCTTACACCTAATTTTTTGTAAGCATCATTAGAAAGAGCTTTGTTTTTCAAGACTTTGGGCAAATCTTGAATAGGCACACCAACATTTTGCCTACCTGCAAACTCTTTGTAATCTTCATCGGTAAGTTGGTCAGCGATTTTGTAATGACGAGCTACCGCTCTCAAAATCTCCTCACGTTTATTAGCTTCTTTGATTTCAAAAAATACTCTTCCTACGGTATCAACAATAATTTTAGCAACTTTGGGCGTTTCTTCTTTATTAGAGGACGACGAAGGGGCATCTACTTCCAGCGGCGTTTCAGGTTTGAATTGTGCCGTAAGAATAAAGAATGTAAGAAGCAAGAATGCCATATCGCACATTGCCGTCATATCCAAAGAAGGATTCTTGCGGGGCGGTTTAATTTTTCCCATAGATTAGGTTAGTTTTTGGATATAACAAAATACAATTTTGTATTCGGTAAAATACAGCAAATTTTATGCCGATTAGCCTTTTACTTGGGCATTAAAATTCTGCAAAATGCTATAACTTACTTCTTCAATGTTGTAAGTGAGTTCATCAATTTTGCTTGTGAAGTAGTTGTAAGCAATAATGGCAAGAGCAGAAGCACCGATACCCGTAGCAGTATTGATAAGAGCTTCTGAAATACCTACTGCAAGTTGAGCCGCCGCTGCTGCACCACCACCACTCATTGATGAGAAAGCCTTAATCATACCAAGTACTGTACCCAACAGACCAATCAGTGTAGAAACCGAAGCAAGTGTAGCGATAATGGTTAGGTTCTTTTCAAGCATAGGAAGTTCAAGAGCAGTAGCATCTTCTTGTTCTTTGGTAATAGCGGCAATTTTTTGCTCTTTATCTTTGGTATTATCGTGAAGCATTTCTTTATATTTTTCCAAAACAGATTTGATTACATTACCAATAGAACCTTTTTGTCTGTCGCAAGCCGCCATAGCTCCTTCAATATCATTTTCAGCGAGCAAGCCTTTTACTTTATACACAAAATTGGTAATAGAACCTGTACCCGAAGCGGAAAAAATAGTAATCAGACGCTCAATAGAAAAGGTAATAACTACAAGCAAACAAGTGATAAGGAAAGGCACAACTTCTCCACCTAAGTAGATAGTACCCCAAATATTTTTTGGGTGAGGGTGTCCGTCTTTCATTTCAAAGTTATTGGGGTCTCCTAAAAATACACGGAAGAATACTTGTGCAATAATAAAAAGCACCACAATCGCAAGACCTGCAAAGATGTTTTGGAATGTACTGGGTTTCTTTTTGATAGTACTCATAAAACAATTTGGTTTAGGTTTTAGTAAAAATTCAGTGCAAAACTAATATTTTTTTGATAGTTGCAAAATGGAATTTTCGCAAATATGAAAAAATAAATAACTCGCTACACAAAAAAAAGCAAAAAAAATTTTTTCTTTGGTTATCTTTCCCAAAGTCAAGCAAAAATTTGCTTTTAGTATCAAGTGTTTATTAAGCGAGTATCATTTTTCTGTGAAAATTTGCTTGGCGTGCTGGTAGCCTACCTCAAAAATTTCATCGGCTTTTGCAAAATCACGAAAACGAAAGTGCTTCATTGCAGGGGGTTCAAACCAAATATCTGCTACGTTTTGGGCTTGCAGTGCAAATTTGGAAACCGCCGCAATAAACATTTGCTCAAAGGCTTGCACCAAATTTTTGCTTTGAGCTTTCAGAGGCACGTTGCAGTGCGAAGCTATGAGCATATCGCATTTGTTGCGTATGATTTGAGCAGGTACATTATCCAAAATACCGCCATCAATGAGTTCATAGCCCTTCCAGAGCAAAGGGCGAGCCAAAGGAGGAATGGTAATGCTTCCAATGAGTGGTTCAAGCAGTTCGTTTTCTGAAAAATAAATGGTTTGCACACCAATAAGGTCGGTACAGGCAATCCAAAAAGGCTTTTGCAATGCTTCAAAACTATTTTCGGGAAAGTATTTGTCCAATACCCTACGCACCTTTTGGTAGTTTAGCAAGCCTTTGCGTACATTCAGATGCAAAAGCGAGGTAAGCGTAAATTTTTTGAGAATTTCTAAAATCTGCTCCGCAGGATAGCCCTTTGCCCAAAAAGCCCCAATCAATGCTCCCATACTCGTTCCCGAAAGAACATCTATCTGCATTTGCTTTTCTTCCAAAAATTTCAGTAAGCCCAAATGAGCAAAGCCTCTGGCTCCGCCTCCCGAAAGTGTAAGTCCTATTTTCTTTTCCATAAAAATTCAAACAAAGCTCTGAACAAAAAGTTATGCAAGTAAAATTTTTGAAGTCAATTTTCATACTTCAACGCAATGAAAAATATTTTAGTTTGGCTTCGTAATGATTTACGCCTGCACGATAACCGCCCTCTACACGAGGCTATGCAAAAAGCCGAAAAAGTGTGGGTAGCCTATTGCATTGATACCCGTCTGTTTGCCAAAAACCAATTGGATATACCCAAAACAGGGGTTTTTAGGACTAAATTTTTACTTGAAAGCCTTTTAGATTTGCGTATTCAGCTCCGAAAGCAAGGAAGCGATTTGATAGTCCGTTGGGGTAAGCCTGAAACAGAAATAGCCAAAATTGCAGAAACTTTGCAAACAGATGCTGTTTTTACCTCCAAAGAAGTTACTCAAGAAGAGCTTGATGTAGAAGCGGCTTTGGAAAAAAATCTGATAAGTAAAGGCATCGGAATAGAGTATTTTTGGCAAGCTACTTTATACCATATCAACGATTTGCCCTTTCCTGTTTGCAAAGTGCCAGATATTTTTACGGAGTTCAGAAAATCCGTAGAAAAATATGCAGAAATTCGTAAGCCTTTGCCTGCCAATGCCCCAAACATAGCTCCTCTGCCTGAAAATTTTTTTGCAGGCGATTTGCCAACGCTAAAAGATTTGGGCTTGCAGGAAAACGAAAGTTCGCACAAAGGCACTTTTGTTTTCAAAGGTGGTGAAAGTGAAGCCCTCAAAAGACTAAACTACTACCTATGGGAAAGTAATTTGGTGGCGTCTTACAAAGAAACCCGCAACGGACTTTTAGGAAAAGATTATTCTTCGAAGTTTTCGCCTTATTTGGCTTTGGGTTGCATTTCGCCAAGGCAGATTTGGCAAGAAATCAAAAAATATGAAAAAGAACGCATCGCCAACGACTCTACTTATTGGCTAATTTTTGAGCTAATTTGGCGAGATTTTTTCCGTTTTACTGCCAAAAAATATGGAAATCGTCTGTTTTATCCTTCGGGCTTCAAAGGCGAAAAGTTGCCTCTTTTGAAAAATAGTGATATTTTCTGGAAATGGGCAAAAGGCGAAACAGGCGTGCCTTTCATAGATGCCAATATGCGAGAGCTAAACACCACAGGCTTTATGAGCAACCGAGGCAGGCAGAATGTAGCCAGCTTTTTGGTAAAAGATTTGAAAATTAGCTGGATTTGGGGGGCAAGTTATTTTGAGAGCCTTTTGGTGGATTATGATGTATGTAGCAACTGGGGAAATTGGCAATACGTAGCAGGTGTAGGCAACGACCCTCGTGAAAATCGCTATTTCAACATTATTTCACAAGCCGAACGCTACGATAGCCAAGCGAAATTTATCAAATATTGGCTTCCTGAACTCAAAAACGTACCCGCTCCCAAAATCAACCATTTATTTGAACTTTCTACCAAAGAACTATCTGAATATGGGGTAAAAATTGGCTCAAACTATCCACAAGCCATTGTAAAGCTAAAACACTCGCAAGCGAGTTAGTTACTCTTTCCCTGCTACCACAATTACAAACTCACCTTTCACACCTTTTTGTGAAAAGTATTCGTAGGCAGTCTGGATAGTGCCATTAAAAGTCTCTTCATACATTTTGGTTAGCTCGCGAGAAATGGAACAGGCTCTTTCTGCACCGCAGAAATTTTGAAGTTCCAGCAAAGTTTTCAGCAGACGATAGGGTGATTCGTACAGAATAAAAGTGCGTTTTTCTTCCGAAAGTTCTTGCAGACGAGTTTGTCTGCCTTTTTTGTGAGGTAAAAACCCTTCAAAAACAAATCTATCCGTAGGCAAGCCCGATTTCACGAGAGCAGGCACGAAAGCGGTAGCTCCGGGCAAGCACTCTACGGCAATATTATTTTTCAGACAAGTTCGCACCAACAAAAAACCTGGGTCCGAAATGGCAGGTGTGCCTGCATCAGAAACCAAAGCTATTTTCTCACCTTCTTTCAAGCGTTTAATGATTTTTTCCTGAATTTGGTGTTCGTTGAAATTGTGATAGCTCATCAGAGGCTTGGAAATTTGGTAATGTTTGAGTAAAATACCTGCTACGCGTGTATCTTCTGCCAAAATGCTATCTACCTCTTGAAGCACTCGCAAGGCTCGTAGTGTAATATCTTCCAAATTCCCAATAGGGGTAGGTACGAGATAAAGTTGTGGCATAATTTTTTGGAAAATTTTGCCAAATTTAGGGTATTTGCCGAACAAAACACATAGACAATTTTGTTTTTAAGAAAAATTAACACGTAATTTGCAAGATTTTTTTGCGAAAGTCAAAAACAAAACTGAATGAAAATTACTATTGATAAAAATTCGGGCTATTGTTTTGGCGTAGAATACGCTATCTCAATGGCGGAAGAAGAATTGAACGAAAGTAGTTCCTTGTATTGTTTAGGCGATATTGTACATAACGATAAAGAAGTGGCTCGCCTTTCGGCGAAAGGACTCAAAATCATCAACAGAGAAGACCTAAAGCGGCTTTCTAATTGCAAAGTGCTTATCCGAGCCCACGGCGAACCTCCTGAAACTTATCAGATTGCCTTACAGAATAACATAGAACTCATTGATGCCTCTTGCCCTGTGGTTTTGAAATTACAAAATCGTATCAAAACGGCTTATGATAATGCTAAAACACAAAATGGGCAAATTGTAATTTATGGCAAAAAAGGACACGCCGAAGTCGTTGGTCTTTCGGGGCAAACCAACGAGGAAGCTGTTATTGTAACTGATGAAAAAGATTTGGAAAGTTTAGATTACAGCAAGCCTATCACTTTTTTTAGCCAAACTACCAAAAGCACCGATGGTTTTTACAAAATGAAAGACCTTATCGCCAAAAATATTCAAGAAAAAGGTTTTTCGGATAATTTGGCTCTTTTTGATGCCAATGATAGCATCTGCCGACAAGTTGCCAATCGTGAGCCACAACTTGCCAAGTTTGCCAGCGAAAATGATGTGATTGTCTTTGTCAGTGGCAAAAAAAGCTCTAACGGAAAATCTTTGTTTGCCGTATGCCAAAAAGCCAACCCAAGGAGCTATTTTGTAGAAGATGAAAGCGAATTGCAGTCCGAATGGTTTGAAAATGCCCAAAATGTAGGCATTTGTGGGGCAACTTCTACACCTATGTGGCTAATGGAAAAAGTAAAAAGCGAAATAGAAAATCAGTTTTGCTTACAGCTACAAAATGAGTAGCTACAAAAACTTAAACTCTATTCGGCGGTTTTTCTGACGATTTTCTTCTGTATCGTTCGGAGCGGCAGGTTGCGAATCACCATAGCCTCTGAAAGTCAGGCGGTTGGGTTCTACACCTTTCTGCAAAAGATACTCATACACCGATTTAGCCCTTTTGAGCGATAGCTCTTGGTTGCTTTTCTTATCACCTACGTTATCGGTATGCCCCGAAATTTCACCTCTCACTTGTGGATTTTCTTGCATAAAAAGCACCAATTCATCAAGCTCAGCTTTTGATTTTTCTCGTAATTCCCATTTGCCCGTATCAAAAAAGATGTTGTTGAGTACGAAAGTTCGTCCTTTTTCAATAGGAGAAAGCAGAATATTTAGTTCCAAAGGTTTGAAATCATCAATGCTTTTGCCAGAGAAATCAAAACGCAGGCTTTTGAAAATATAGCCACTCTTACGCACTTCCAAAGCGTATTCGGTTCTTTCATTGACAACCAGCAAATAAGAGCCATCTACTTTATCGGAACTCGTAAAACTTTCTTTTTGCCCATTGGCAAGGTTAATCAAATCTATGTGAGCATCAAGGGGTTGTTTGCTTTTTTCGTCCAAAACTTTACCTTTTACGTATTGTGTACGTGTGCTTACAGCAACAGGAGCAGGTATTTCAAATTCCATAATAATCCCGCTTTCTTCTACGCCATTAGGGCTAAATTTTCTATCGGCATAAAAGCCTTTTTTGCCGTCAGCGGTTACAAAAAGTGAAACTTGGTCAAGATAGTTATTGATAGGATAGCCTAAATTTTTAGGTTCGCTCCACGAGCCATCATTCTGTTTTTCGCTAAAAAACAAATCTAATCCACCCATTCCTATATGCCCATCGGAAGCGAAAAAAAGTGTTTTGCCGTTGGGGTGAATAAAAGGCGAAAACTCATCGCGGAGCGTATTGATAGGGGCGGGCAAAGGTACTGCCTGCGACCATTCGCCTTGAGCATTGCGATAAGTAACGTAAATATCATTACGACTGCGTTTATTTCTATCAGAAACAAAGTATAAAGTTTTGCCATCGGCGGAAAGCGAGGGTTGCGAGTCCCACTCTGTGGAATTGACTTTTGAGCCTAAATTGACAGGTTCAGTCCATTCATCGCCAATTTTTTCGCTAATGTACAAATCACAAGAGCCAACGCTTCGTCTGCCTTGGCAAGAAGCAAATACCAAAGTTTTGCCATCGGCAGAAATGGCACAAGTACCTTCGTTGGCTTGCGTATTGATGCGTGGCGAAATGGATTGCGGTTCGCCCCATTCTCCATTCTCTTTGTAGCTTACAAAAATATCTTCGCCTGTTCGCTTTCTGATTTCATTTTTAGGAACAGCCGTAAAAATAAGCATTTCTTGGTCAGCGGTAAGGCTTGGAAACTCTTGGATATAATCTTTGCGATTGATAATAGCAGGCAAAGCCTTAGGTTTGAACTCCAAAGGCTTTTGCATCTGCTCTCGGGCAAATGCTACGATTTTTAGATGAAATTCGGCTTCCTGTTTTAATCTTTCGGTAAGATTGCTAAATTGTAAAAGTTGTTCTGCAAATTTTTGTGTTTTATCGTAATTGCCTTTGGCAAGATAGTGCCTCATCAAAACCCAAGTTGCTTCCATATTTTTAGGATTTTGCGGGGCAGATTTCACGGCTTGCTCGTAATGATAAATGTATTTTTCAAAATAAGTGGGATTTTGAAAGCGAAAAGCCTCATAAATACGAGCCAGCTCTAAATGAGCTTCTACGAATTTGGGGTCTTTGCGAATAGCCTTTTCCAGATACTCGGCGGCTTCATCATAACGATTTTCAACCTTTTGTCTTTGTTTGGGTTTCAAGTCGTAGTCCAGGGTGCGGCGTAGTTCGTCTTGGGCTTTTTCATAATAGCTAATAGCGGCTTTGTTTTGTGTAGAATATTTTTGAGCAAAGGTATTCCAACCAGCAAGAAAACAAATGATGAAGCAGAAGCGTAACATATCCTTGTATGAAAGTAAATCAGCCTTCAAGATAGGAATTTTTTGGGTAAAATAAAAAATGTAGAAATGCAATTTTGAAAGCAATCAAAAGAAAAAAGGGCTTCGTTTGAATGAAGCCCCTCTGCTTGGCGTTAAAAATCACCTCCGTCCATATCGCCGCCTTGCATTTCTCGGCGTTGGCGATTGCGTTTTTCTCGGGTTTCGCCTCCAAATCGGTAACTAAAACCAAACATATAGGTACGTGTATTGCCTACAAAGGTGAAATCGTTGAATAAATTAGGCGTATTGACCGTTCCGCCGAAACGCATACTTTTAGCAATATCGCTCACACGAAACGTAAAGTTGCCTCGGTTTTTCCAAACTTGCTTGGAAAGTCCTATACTATTCATTATGAGGTCTTTACGAGTACCTTGTGCCGTAGCCACAGGGGCTCTGTACATTATCATTCCTTGAATACGCCAGTTTTGGGGCAAGTTGAAAATAGCATTCAAACGTGTATTCCAAGAAAATACATCATTGAGCGACTCACCATCAAGGTTGCGGGCATTGACAAAAGTACGGAAAAACGAAGCATCGGCATTCAGCGTAAGCCATTTTCCTACTCGGTAGCTACCAATCAGTTCCAATCCATAATTTTCTGCCGTTGCAATATTTTCAGGAGCAAAAAGTGTAGTATCACCTGCAAGCTGACGAATAAAAGGCTGAATAACATTGCTGGTGCGTCTGTAAAAAGCTGAACCTGTGAAAGAGGCTTGTTTCCAGTCTTTGAGGTATCCCAACTCAAAAGAATTGGTATATTCAGGACGCAAAAAGGGATTTCCCGAACGCAAGGTAAGCGGATTGGAAAAACTTGCAAAAGGATTGAGCTGTCTGAAACCGGGTCGGTTAATTCTACGGCTTGCCATTATCCTAATTTGTTGGTCTTTGGGCAAACGATACGAAATAGCGGCATTAGGGAAAGCATTGAGGTAGTCGTTCCGAAAGACTTGCCCTGTGGTGAGCAGTTCGGAAGTTGTAAAAGTTTGCTCTACTCGCACACCTGCCTCAAATTCCATTTTTTTCATTTTACCATACAAAATACCATAAGCCCCCAATACTTTCTCGTCGAAGCGGAAATCGTTGGAAAAATTGCTATTAGCAAGCCATAGAGCATTGAAGTTATCAAAATCTTCCAAAATGAAGTCATTGCGTACATTACAGAAAATATTTTTGTAGCCTGCTTCAATTTTCCAGCCGTCGCTGGCAAGTGGGTGCGTATAATCTACCTGCAAAAGCCAAATTTGGTTGTTGTTGTTTTCAAAAGTTCTCTGACGAATATCGCCTGTTTGTAGAGCATTTAGGTCGGTGTTGTTTTCAGAAAGCCCCAAGGAAGTAGAAACTTTAAGTTCTTGTTTGGGTTTGGCAAGTTTTCTTTGGTAATTAAAAGCGTAATTTTGGTTAAAAGAATATTCAAACTCATCAGAAGTACGGATAAAAGTGCTTAAAAGTGTGTTATCAAAATCTCGGTTAAAATTATTTAGAATTTCCAGCCTGTTGCTATTGCCGCCTCCCCAATTAGCTTCCAAAGCAAAATTATTTTTAGCATTTGGGGCAAATTCAATACCAAAGCTACCTGTATAGTTTTCGCCTATGCGGTCAATGGAACGTTGCTGGTCTATGATAGGAGTAGTATTGGGAATAAAATTTTTTCTAAAAACAGAAGCACTATTCAAGCGAGTATCACGATTACCATTCAGACTGCCATACACATTCCATTTGCCCTTTTTGATGTTTATATCAAAATTGCCATTATAGCGACCAAAATTACCATAATTGAAACCAACATTTCCACCAAAACCATCTTCTTGCTGTTTTTTGAGTATAACATTGATAATTCCACCACTGGCTTCGGCATCATACTTTGCCGAAGGGTTGTTGATGATTTCAATACGCTCTATGGAACTGGCAGGTATTCGCTGGAAAACACTTTGAGGGTTGCTTCCTGCAAGCCCCGATTGCTTGCCATTGATAAGAATAGTAAGATTACTTGCCCCTCGCAAAGTAACATTATTATTTTCATCAACTTGTACCGAAGGAATATTTTGCAGAACATCAAGAGCCGTACCACCTTTATTGACAAGGTCTTGGCTCACATTATAGCTTCTTACACCAATATCTGTTTGTACCAGTGGCTTTTCGGCAACCACTTCAATTTTTTCAATTAAATCGCTATTATCCCCTACCATTGCTAAATCGCCAAGAGCTACATCAGCAGTAGTTACCTCCAGCTCTTTTTGTAAGTCTTTGTAGCCAATCATTTGCACACGCAAAACATAACTACCCGCCTTTACATTCTGAATTTCAAAAGAACCATCTTCTTCGGTAGTAGCCCCATTTACAGCTTTTGAAAGGTCTTTTTTATCAAAAAGAAATACATTGGCATAGGGTACAGCTTCTTTGCTCTTTTTGTCTGTTACCTTACCTTTAATGTTTTGTGCTTCTGCACCAATCCCCCACAGGCACAAAAGTAAAAATACAATCGCTTTCATTGTTTTATTAAAATTTTATTGTTACAACAACGAAACGCAGTGCAAGGGGAAATATTGCGTGGGAGAGGAATTTATACCAAAATTAAAATGATTTTCAAGATTTTTAGGGATTTGAGTTATTAATTTTCAAAAGATTTGAAAATCTCATTTTGCGGTGTGCCGATAGCCTCTAATTTCGTAAGGCTTCTATTTGTTCTATGCTCAAACCTGTGAGTTCTGCGATAAATTGATTGTCCAGCCCCTTTTTAATTGCATTTTTAGCTATTTCAATCTTACTATTGATTTCTGCCTGTTCTACTGCTTTTTCAAGTTTTTCTTTCAAGAAAGAGTTTTGGTCAAGCCAGAATTTTTGCTGTGATTCGTAATATTGTCTTTCTTGTTCGTCAAGAAACATTACATCAAGTTTTTGGCAAGCTTTGCGGATTTCTTTGATTTCAGCTAATTCTTTGGGTAGCTTTTGCGTATCGTATTTATGAGCATTGTTCAAGAAAGTTATCCAACGTTCTAAGGTCGTTTTTACATTTTCTAATTTGCCCTGATACTTTTTCAACTCAATGAAATACAAATCCAAATAGTCTAAATCTTTGTGTTTTTCGTTGGTATCGCCATCTTTTAATGTGTAGAAACGATAATATCTGGCATCTTGAAAAAAGTTGAAGTCCATTAGACTAATTACTATGCATTTTTTTAGGTCTGAATATCCTACTTCTGAAATATTCAAATTACTATCTGTTTCATCAAAAGCATAATCTAATTGAGAGCCAAAAATTTTAGCCCAATAAAACAATGCTCGCTTTCCATAATAACTGCTCCCTCTAATTTGAATTTCTATATCAAAAATTCTGCCGTCTTCGGCTTGGGCTTTTATATCAAGTATAGAGAGCTTGCCTTCTGCATAATCGGATATATTGTATGGATTTTTTAGAGTAATAGCGGCAACCTGCTCATTTACAGGCAAAATAGCATTTATCAAAGAAAGTAAAATATCTTTATTCTCTTCCGAACCAAAGAGTTTCTTAAACACCAAATCTATTTTAGGATTAACCTTACTCATAGCGGCGAGAAAGTTTTATACACAAATTTACAATTTTTTACTTTCTTCTGAAAACTTGACGGCTTTGATGCTAAATTAAGGCACGGGGTCGTAGCCGCTACCGCCCCAAGGGTGGCAACGGCTCAGGCGTTTTAGACCAAGTTTTCCCCCTTTCCAAACACCATATTTTTTCACTGCTTCTATCATATACACCGAACAAGTAGGCGTATAACGACAAGAAGCAGGAAACCAAGGCGATATAGCTACTTGATAAAATCTTACAAGTAAAATCAGCAAACTGGCAAGCAGTTTTGCAAAAAAACTAAATACCTTTTTCATAAAAAGGTAATTTCACAACTTTGGCTTTTTCTGCCTGATTGCGAATTTGGATATAAATTTCGCTATCAAGGTTGCTATATGCAAGTTGCACATAGCCCAAACCAATGCCTACATTGAGCATAGGCGAGATAGTTCCTGATGTTACTTTACCGATAATTTCACCATTAACATTTGCAATAGGATAATCTTTGCGAGGAATACCCTTCCCTTCCATTCGGAAAGCTACTAATTTGCGTTGCAAGCCTTCTTGTTTTTGCTTTTGCAAAATATCGGAAGCCGTGAAATTTTTGGTAAATTTAGTTACCCAACCCAAACCCGCTTCCAGAGGCGAAGTAGTGTCATCTATATCATTGCCATACAAGCAGTAGCCCATTTCCAAACGCAAGGTATCTCTTGCCCCCAGCCCTATGGGTTGTATATCCCATTCTTTGCCTGCTTCAAAAATTGCTTTCCAAAGTGCCTCGGCAAAATCTTTATGTACGTAAAGTTCAAAACCGCCTGCACCCGTGTAGCCTGTGGCAGAGATAATTACATTTTCAATTCCTGCCATTGAGCCTTTTGTAAAGCTATAATAAGGAATTTGTGCTAAATCTGTTGATGTGAGTTTTTGTAAAACTTTCGTAGCGTTGGGACCTTGCACAGCAAAAAGACAGGTTTCTGTTGAAATATTCTGCATTTCTACCCCTTTTGCATTGTATTTTTGTATCCAGTTCCAGTCTTTTTCAATATTTGAAGCATTCACAACCAGCATATATTCATCTTCCGAAAGACGATATACGAGCAAATCATCTACAATTCCGCCTTGCTCGTTAGTCATACAGCTATATTGAGCTTTACCATTGGTGAGTTTAGAGGCATCATTGGTACAAACACGCTGAATGAGGTCAAGAGCTTTTTCGCCTTTGAGCAAAAATTCGCCCATATGCGAAACATCAAAAACCCCTACATTTTGGCGAACCGCCAAGTGTTCGGCTTTATCCGAGCTATAACGTACAGGCATCGCGTAGCCTGCAAAGCCAACCATTTTAGCCCCCAAACTTTCGTGTAAATCGTTGAGTGGAATTTTTTGTAAGTCCATAAGGTTTGTTTTCGTAAATTTGCGTAAAATTACGAAAATCTTTTACTCACCCAATTTATGCTAAAAAGTTTGTACCTAAACAATCGTTTTTTTTACGTCATCATTGTTTTAGTTTTACTTCTGGTTGCTTCATATAGTTTGGAATGGCTTTTTCCTATTGCTAAAATACTTGTTTTGGTATTTGTGGGGCTTGTTTTTTTAGATTTACTTTTGCTTTATACTTCCCAAAATGCTTTTAAGGCTTCACGCAAAACTTTTGAGCGGTTTTCCAATGGCGATAAAAACCCTATACACATAGAGGCAAAAAACTTGTACCGCTTTCCTGTACGGATAAAAATTATTGACGAACTACCCGAGCAGTTTCAGGAACGAAATTTTCAAGTTTTTGAAAGTCTTGCTCCCCAAGAAAGCAAAACGATTTCTTACTTTTTGCGTCCTATCAAAAGAGGCGAATATGATTTTGGGGCTGTAAATGTATTTGTTTCTTCACCTATCGGAATGGTAGCAAGGCGTTTTCAGTTTAGTCAGAATATCAAAGTACCCACTTATCCTGCCTTTTTTGCTTTGAAGAAATATGAAATTTTAGCATTTTCCAATCATCTGACCGAAATGGGTATCAAGAAAATTCGCCGTTTTGGGAATAATAGAGAGTTTGAGCAAATCAAAGAATACGTACAAGGCGATGATATTCGTACTATCAACTGGAAAGCCACCGCCCGCCGCAATAACCTGATGACAAACCACTACCAAGATGAACGCTCCCAACACGTCTATAACATCATTGATAAAGGCAGAACAATGAAAATGCCTTTTGAAGGGCTTTCTCTGCTGGATTATGCTATCAATGCTTCGCTGGTGATGTCCAAAGTAACGCTCAACAAAGATGATAAAGCTGGGCTTATCGCATTTGGGCATAAAATTGATGTGGTTCTGCCTGCTACCCGCGAGCCTATGCAAATGAATAAAATCCTTGAAAATCTTTACAAACAAAAAACTGCTTACAAGGAAGCAAATTTTGAGCGTTTGTATCTTGCTATCAAGCACAAAATCAAACAGCGAAGTCTGTTGCTTCTTTATACGAATTTTGAGTCGCTTTCTTCAATGATGAGGCAAATTGGTTTTTTGCGTAAAATTTCTGCTTCTCATTTGCTGGTAGTTGTTATTTTTTACAATACCGAGCTGGATAAAATGATTTTTCAAGAACCCACTTCTACCGAAGAGATATACAATCAAACCATTGCTGAAAAATTAGCTTTTGAGAAAAAGCTCATAATCAAGGAATTACGCAAATACGGTATTCAGGCAATTCTTACCAAGCCGGAAGAACTCACGGTCAATGCTATCAATAAATACTTGGAAATCAAAGCCAAAGGCTTATTGTAACCCAATAGCTTCTTTGAGGCGTTTTTCAATGAATTGCACAATTTCTATCCATTGCGAAGGGTGAAACCAAATTATTTCTGTATCTTTTTTGAACCAAGTAATTTGCCTTTTGGCATAATGACGAGAGTTTTGCTTCAAAAGTCTGATAGTATTTTCCCAATCTTGCTTGCCTTCCAGATAGTCAAAAATTTCGCGATACCCTACGGTTTGCAAAGCATTGTGCATTCTGTAAGGATATAGGCTTTGAGCCTCTTGTAAAAGTCCTTGTGAAAGCATCAAATCCATTCTTTGGTTAATCCGTTCGTATAACTCTTGGCGAGGTCTTTCCAAGCCGATTTTAATATTTTGAAAATTTCTTTGCGTTTTTTTCCCTCTGCGAAAACTGGAAAAAGGCTTTCCTGTGGCATAGCATACTTCCAAAGCTCTCATTAGCCTTTGTGGATTTTGAATATCTACCTGTCTGAAATAAATTTCGTCCCATTTTTGCAATTCGCTTTGCAAAAAAGATAATCCTTTTTCTTGGTACATTTCAACTACCTGCTTGCGGATAATATCAGGCACATCAGGAATATCATCAAAACCTTCCCAAAGGGCTTTGCAATACAAGCCCGAACCACCCGCCAAAACTACAATATTTTTTTCTGTAAAGAGTTTTTCTAAAATAGCAAGGGCATCACGTTCAAAGTCAGTAGCAGTATAGTTTTGCTTTATGGAAAGGTTATCTACCAAATGATGAACTACCCCTTGCATTTCAGCAGGCGTAGGTTTGGCAGTACCGATGGAAAGTTCTTTGAAAAACTGCCTTGAATCGGCAGAAATAACTTCTGTTTGAAAGTGTTTTGCCAAACGAATCGCCATTTCTGTTTTGCCTACGGCAGTTGCCCCTACTACGGAAATCAGAAATTTTTGTTGCACGCTTCTATGTTTGAATTCTATACCGAAACAAAATTATTTTTTGAAAGTTCCTCTTCCAAACCTTTGAAAATCAAATCTCCTAAAAAAAATTTAGGCTTGATACCAAATATACAAGCGGCGGCGTTACTGAAAAAGTAACGTCGCCGCTTTGCTGATAGTAGATAGTTTAATCTCTTTCTTTGAGCCAATTTACAATAGTGGGGGCTAATTCTTTTTGCGACCTTGCTCCTACAAACACCCCAATATGCCCACCAGGAAATTTGTAAGTTTGAATGTCTTTTGAGCCTACGTGCTTATCCAAAGGAATAGAGCAAGGAGGCGGAACAAGGTGGTCAGATTCGGCGTAAATATTCAAAATAGGCATTGTGATATTTTTCATATTTACCTTATGGTTGCCTACCACAAGCTCATTTTTGATAAGTTTGTTTTCTTGATAAAGATCTTTGATAAATTGCTTAAAACACTCTCCTGCTTGGTCGGGGCTATTAGCAACCCACTTTTCCATACGCAGAAAGTTCATTAGTTTGTCTTCATCGTCCAACATATCTACAACACTGGTGTATTTACGCAATTTACTCATAGGTTTGAGCATATCAAAACCCACATTGAGCAGTTCGCCGGGCATAATGCCACCATTGTTTTCAATCATTTCATCAACATTCAGATAGGTACTCCACTGAAAAAGTAAGCCCTCTTTGCTTGAAAAATCAATAGGAGCAACCATTACTACCAGATTTTTTATTTTTTCGGGGTGAATAGCAGAATAAATCACGCTAAACGTTCCCCCCTGACAAACACCTAAAAGATTTATTTTTTCAAGCTGATGAGTGCGGCGAATATACTCTACACAGCCATTCAGATAGCCGTTGATGTAGTCGTCCATTGAGGTATAGCGGTCGGCACGTGTTACATAGCCCCAATCAATGATATACACATCAAGCCCCAAGTCCAAAAATTTACGGATAACGCTTCTATCGGGCTGTAAGTCCATCATATCTTGCTTATTGACCAAAGCATAGCAAATAAGCAAAGGGGTTTTGATAGTAGCAGGTGTAGAGCGTTGATAGCGAAAAAGGCTAATTTTGCCATCTTTCCAAACCAAGTCTTTGGGAGCAGTGCCTACATCTATTTCCTTGATTTCTGAAAGAATATGATAGCTCTTAGCTAATTTTTCGGTGCGTTCTTGGTACTTATCGGCAAGCGAGAGAATTTGTTGTTGAATCATATATTTGGCATTTAGGGCTTTGTTGATAGGCTCTTTCATAAGATTGCACATTTTTCCGTCCAACATTGTAAGTGTTTTTTAGGATATGAACATCAAAATAATTTGATTTCCTACGCTTTTTTAGGTCTGCCACGAGGTTTGCTTTGTTTTTCGGGCATTGCTTCCTCTTTTTCTTTGGGAACAGATTTGCCTTCCTTGCTTTGCAAAGCCTGATTGAGTTGTTGGCGGCTCAGTTCATTTTCCAAAGTTCTCACCTTTCGGCGGAGTTCGTGGATAATAGCATTGAGTTCATCAATTTCGGAACGAGGTGCAATGGGTAATGGCTCTAAAAGTAGTTCCATTTGTTTTTCAAAACGATTTTTGATAGCCGTACTCGTAGCCAGTGCTTCTGCTTGCAACTTTCCAAAAGGCTCGCTACGATAGAGTTCAATCATCATAGGTTCGGCGATATCCATCCACAAATTGGTGGCTTCCTCAAAAGTAATGATATGTTCGGGGTTATTTTTTACTTTTTCAATAAGTTCTTTGAGCGTCTTTTCAAGAGCTTTTTGGGCTGTTTTTTGCACCAAACCCTGCATTTCATTGCTTTTGATGTAATAGAAGGCATAGTCATCTTGCAGTTGGATATTGAGCTCAAGCAATTGTTTTTCTTTGCTGTCGGGTATCATTTTCAGAAAGGGATTGATAGCCTTTTGCAATTTACCAAAAGCCTGATATTGTGTAGCTTGCAAGTTGTGCATTAAGTCAGGTACGCTTTCAAGGGCTTTTCCGAGTGTTCCTCCTGTTTGCTCGTTGAGGTCATTAAGCAGTTTTTGAGAAAAATCAGCAATTTGCTTCAAAAAACTTTCAGATTGTTCAGGCGTCATTCCGCCAAAAACCTGAGAGGCTATTTCGTTGTATTTATCCAAACTGATATTTCCCCAAAACTCTTGGAAAGCATTTTTTTTAGGCTTTTTGCCTATATTGAGTTGCTCCAAAATAGGCTGAAAAAGCTGATACAACTGCATATAGTTTTGGGAGAAGGTCATTATATTTTTGAAAGTTTCGGCTATATCATTTCGGCTATGTTGCCCTGCAAAAGGCTTACCGAACTGATTGTTCCAAGCCGAATACATCTTGCTCCAGCTATCAAACATTGAGGCTTCCTTTTTCTGCGGAGCCAAAGTTTCAAACATTGTTTGAACGCCCTGAAACCACATTTTACCCATTTCCATTTGAGTTTTCATTATTTCTTGGAAAAATTCTTGCGAGCCAGCCTCTTCTTTGGGTTTAGAGCTTTGCATCATATTTTGCATAAACTCTTGGTATGCTTGCATAGGAGTTTTGCTTTGTTCTTTGAGGTCTTTCATCCAATACTCAAAGAAATTGTATGGCTTATTCATAATTTTTGAGCGTTTTAGATTTTTTCCGAAAGATACAAATTTCAATTAAACAGCGAAAAAAAATCCAATTTTTTCATAAAAAATTGCATTGAACAATGAAGCTTCTATAAGATTTGGTAATTATTTACGTTCTAAAAGTTCACCGTTTGATGTTCAAACCTTTAAGGGCGTTATCTCTCATTTTTTCTTTCTGACATTTATTTTCTAAAATCCTGTTTCCTGCATCTTGTTTCCTGTTTCTATACTATAAATTAGACCTAAAAAATTACAAAGATTGAATTTTCCCCAAAACTTGCCTTTCACTCTCCATTCCAAAAGTTTTGATAAAATACGTCATTTGAGGTATTTTTCTCAGCCAATAAGTTCGTATTTTTGAAAAAACAAAAATTATGAAAAAACTGCTTTTGTGGGGCTTATGCTTTTGGGTAGTATGGAAAAGCTCAGCCCAAAATAATGAAGATAAGTATCTTGCCAGTTTCAAAATCACCGATTACATTTTGAAAGAAGAAGGTGCTTACATAGTACAGGCATATTCACCTAAAATAAAAATTCCTGAAAAAGCTATTGCCATTTTGTATGATAGCAATTTGGAGCAAGAACGAGGCTACTATAAATGCTTGCTTATCAAAGGCGATTACTACTATTTTGCCTGCAACACCAAAGATGAAAAAACGTATCAGTCGCCACCCAAAGCACAAGATATTCTTATGGTGGTAATGCCCAAATCTCCGAATATGTATTTTGAGCAAATTGGCACTTTGGCGGCGTATGGAGTAGAAATAATTGATACCGAAAAAGAAGAGCCGATTTTTCAGGTTGCGGAGGTTCTTTCATCTTGGACAAAAGAAAAAGAAGAGCAAGCCCTGCAAAAAATGGTTGAGGATATTCGCTTGGTAGGCAAGTATATGAAGGAAAATAATCCTGAAATAGATAGAACCATAGAAAAGGGTTCTTACAAGGGCAAAAAAATGCTTGACGTAATGATGAAAGCCGAAAAAAATGATGTAAAGCGTTTTATTAGCTATATCAAGGCTCGTCCTGCAAAGTACATAGGGCAAAAATGGAAAATATCGGAGATTTTCGCTACTTGGATAGTGGAAGGTTCGCCTGAACCCATCAAGAAATAAGAAAATCTTTAAGAGCTTGTAAAGTTTCTTGGGGGCGTTCTAACATTCCCACGTGTCCTGTATTATCTAAAATAAGCGTTTGAGCCTTAGGAATTTTTTGGAGTTGCTCCTGATAGCTTTCCCAAACTACGGCTGTATCTTGCTTGCCAATGATATAAAAAACAGGAAAATTCGCTTTGGCAAGCATATCCAAACGGCTTTTTCTATCACGCATAGCCGCAAGCACGCTTACTATGGTTTTCAGAGGTGTTTCTTTCCCTATTTCTTCCAAAAAATGGATTTCCTGCTGTAATTCTTGCCACCTACCTTCGTAAAAAAGAGGTTTCACGAAGTTGGAAATAAAGGCTTCTACCCCTGCTTTTTGTACAAACTTAATCACTTTGTTTCGGTTTTCCTTTTTTTCAGGACTATCGGCAAGAGCCGTAGAATGAAACAAACAAAGTTTTTCAAGCATTGTAGGATATTTTTCAGCCAAAGCCAAAGCTACATAGCCACCCATAGAATGCCCTACAAAAGCCGCTTGGGATACTTGCAAGTTTTGAATTGTTTGAAATACCTGCTCTGCCATTGTTTCCATTGAGCAAGGTTCAGGCAAGGCATTGGCACTTTCCCCAAAACCGCCTAAATCGATAGCTATCACACGAAAATACTTGGAAAGCTCGTTCATAAAATCTTTCCATATTGCTTTGCTTTCGCAAAAGCCGTGCAATAAAACCACCACCGAACCTTTTCCTTTTTCAGTATAAGCCAAATTTTGCATATCAACCTTATTTACTTGCAAAGCTATATCAAAATCAAGAGAAATTCAAAGTATTTTTTAGCAAAAACAAACTCTTGAAAATCAGAATTTTTAAAAATTTATTTAGATTTTTTCCAAAAAAACTTGACAAGTTCATT
>FWPU01006136.1_pt1 | contig 24645 bp, 26 predicted proteins | sample 2228361 | NCBI WGS metagenome assembly FWPU01 (sample SAMEA103939777, study PRJEB20133) | metagenome | reverse complement strand
AACCAATTAATCGTCAATCGTTAATCGTCAATCGTCAATCGTTAATCGCAAATCGCCAATCGCCACCCTTCCCTCATCGCTCACCCCCCCATCGCCCGTCCCCCGCATCCTCTTCCCTCCCCTCCTCCCGCAACTGTAAGCTAGCTGTAAGGTCTAGAGCGGGAATCTCGCGGCCATTTTCTTCATGTTTTGCTAGAATAAATTCACAATGTGTTGCCCCCATGAACGGGAAGGGAAGGACCTTCGACTCGCATGGCACAACTCACTTCTCAGATTCAGCTCCTGGCCGAGGGCAATCTCAGCCGCTCCGCCAAGAACCTCAGCCACCACACCCAGCGCCGCCTCTTCATCGCCGCACTGGTCATCGTCGATTACTTGATGCTCTCCCTGGCGTTCCTCGTAGCGTACTGGCTGCGCTTCGGGGCAGGGTTCCCCTTTCATGTGGATGTCGAACCCTCTCAGAGCTACTACCGCCAGGTTGCCTTCTTGCTGGTCGGCCTCTGGATGGTGATCCTGTTCTTCTTCCGCGCCTACGATTGGGACAATTTGCTGGGCGGCATCAAAGAGTACTCGATCCTGGCCAACGCCTCCACGGTGGGCACGGTAATCGTCGCCGCCACGCACTTCATCTGGCCCGAATTCGTGATCGCGCGCGGCTGGCTGCTGTGGGCCTGGATCGTCACCTTCCTGTTGCTGGCAATCGCCCGCTTCGCGCTGCGCCACCTTGTCTATGCCCTGCGCCGCCGCGGCTACTTCGTCGTCCCCGCCATTATCCTTGGCGCCAACGATGAGGCGCGCGCCCTGGCGCAGCAGTTCGCCAACTGGCCTACGGCTGGCCTCAACATCCTTGGCTGCGTGGGGCCAGGCGCCACTCCAGGCGAACAGGTGTCCAAAGGCTTGTATACGCTCGGCGACCTGGACGCTCTCGATGAACTGGTGGAACGCTACGACGTCGAGGAGCTGATCGTCGCTTCCTCCGCGCTCACCGCGGAGCAACAGTTGGAGATCTTCCGCCAGTATGGGATTCGCAACGACGTGCACCTGCGCCTCTCTTCGGGCCTCTTCGACATCATCACCACGGGCCTCTACGTCAAGTCGCTCGGTTACGTCCCGTTGATCAGCGTGAGCAAGGTGCGCCTGACGCGCGGGGAGGCGTTCGCCAAGGCCTGTCTCGACTACTTCGGCGCCGCCCTGGGCCTGCTTGTCTTAGCGCCCCTCTTTGCAGCCATCGCCATCGCCATCAAGCGCGATTCCCCCGGCCCTGTGATCTACCGTCGGCGCGTCCTGGGGGTCGGCGGCAAGCCCTTCGACGCCTTCAAGTTCCGCACGATGTATGTCGATGGCAATGCAATGCTGACCCCGCAACAGATGGCCGAACTGCAGACGCATCATAAGCTGAAGGATGACCCCCGCATCACGCGCGTGGGACGCGTCTTGCGCAAATACAGCCTGGATGAGCTTCCGCAGCTCGTCAATGTGCTCCTGGGCCAGATGAGCCTGATCGGCCCGCGCATGATCACGCTGCCGGAGAAGGCCAAGTACGGGAAGTGGGATCTCAACCTGCTGACCGTCAAACCCGGCCTCAGCGGGCTGTGGCAGGTCAGCGGGCGCTCCGACGTCGGCTACGAAGAGCGCGTGCACATGGACATGCACTACATCCGCAACTACACGATCTGGCTCGATCTCCAGTTGATCCTGCGCACGATCCTGGCGGTCGTCCAGGGCAAAGGGGCATACTGACGCTGCCCACGGCAATGAGGCCTGACGATGATTATCACACGCACGCCCTTACGCATCAGTTTCGCTGGCGGCGGCACCGATCTGCCAGCGTTCTACCGTCAAGAAGCCGGCGCGGTCGTCTCGACCGCCATCAACAAGTACATTTACATCACCGTCAATCGCAAGTTCGACCATAAGATCCGCGCCAGCTACTCGGAGACGGAGATCGTCGATTCGGTCGATGACCTCAAACACAACCTGATCCGTGAGTCGCTGCGGCTCGTCGGCATCGACGGCGGCATCGAGATCACCTCCATCTCCGACATCCCGTCGCAGGGGACGGGGCTGGGATCGTCCAGCTCGTACACCGTCGGCCTGCTCAACGCCCTCTACGCCTACAAAGGACAGTTGGTCGGCGCGGAGCGGCTGGCGCAGGAGGCGTGCCGCATCGAGATCGAGATCTGTCGCAAGCCGATCGGCAAGCAGGATCAGTACATCGCGGCGTACGGCGGCCTCAAGTTCATCGAGTTCTTGCCCGATGAATCGGTCGTGGTGACCCCCCTCCTGCGCGAGCGTCACGCCCGCGAGGAGCTTCAAAATCACCTGTTGCTGCTCTACACGGGCCTCACGCGCTCGGCGGACAGCATCCTCGCCGAGCAAGCGCGCAACACCATCGATTCGGCGCACACGCGCGCGCAATTGCAGACGCTGCGCGCCCTGGCCGATCGTGTGCACGCGGCGCTCTGTTGCGGCGACCTCCAGGAGTTCGGGCGTTGCCTGCACGAGAACTGGCGCGCCAAACGCCAGCTCGCCGCCGGTATCAGCAATGGCCAGATCGACTGCTGGTATGACGCTGCGATGGCGCATGGCGCCTGGGGAGGCAAACTCCTGGGCGCCGGCGGCGGCGGCTTTCTCTTGTTCGTGGCGCCGCCGGAGCGCCACCCTGAGATCATTGCGGCCCTTCCCCAGCTCAAGCCGGTTCACATCCACCTGGAATCCCAGGGCAGCCGCATCATTTATGTGGAAGATGAGGAAACATGAGCGAGAGGACGGCGAGCGAGTTTGTGGCAGAGTACATGGTGGGATTTCAGAAGGCCTTGAACCTGATCCCCTTCGATCGACTGGCCCACGTGGCCGAAGTCTTACTGGACGCCTACCGGCAGGATCGCCAGCTTCTGATCATGGGCAACGGCGGCAGCGCAGCCACCGCTTCTCACATGGCCGCCGACCTGCAAAAGAACATCCTCGGCAAACATCACGCGACCGCGCCCCGCTTCCGCGCGCTCGCGCTGACCGACAACGTCGCTGCGCTGACGGCCCTGGCCAACGACATCGCGTACGCGGAGATCTTCGCCGAGCAGGTGCGCACCTGGGCCAGGCCCGGCGATATCGTCCTCGTCATCAGCGGCAGCGGCAACTCGCCCAACATCATTCGGGCAATTGAAGTCGCTCGCGACCTGGGCGCTTACACGATCGGCTTCTTAGGATTCAACGGGGGTCGCGCGCTGCATATGGTCGACCTGCCCGTGTTGGTGCCCAGCAATCATTACGGCCACATCGAGGACATTCATTCGCTGTTCAACCACCTGATCACCGCCTACATCCGCGAGGCCATCGCGCGCGAGGAGGCGTTGCAGATGGGCGCCAGCCGCAACGGCAACGCGACGCTGCAACTGAGCGTCCTCAACTGGCCGCGGCAGCTCCCCGTCCCCGCCTACACCCAGGCTGCCTGGGACTGATCATTTGCTGCGCTGCGTTGGCCGCCGGTCGGGAGACCGGCGGCCAACATAGCGTTCATAATGGAAAAAGAGCTCTTAGCGCCTCCCATTTTTGAACAGATCTTTCGGGTTGCTCCTCATCTTACCCGACTGCCAGTCGAGCGATTGTGGGTGGATTACGATCCGGAGGCCGACGTTCTGTATCTGAGTTTCGAGCGCCCTCAGCAGGCCACCGACAGCGAAATGCTGGACAACGGTGTGCTCCTACGCTATCGAGGCCGCAAGCTGGTAGGCGTGACCGTGTTCGAAGCCTCGAAGCGATAGCTTCACATCACGTCCGATAGTGCCCGTTGATGTCCACGTAGGCGTGGCTTAAGTCGCACGTCCACACGGTGGCCTCCCCCGCGCCCAGGCCCAGCTCGATGCGGATCGCGATCTCGTCCGCCGCGAAGCGCGCCGTCGCCGCCTCCTCGGAGTAACACAACGGCTGCCCGTTCTCCACCACCTGCAGCCACCCCAACCCCGCTGCTGGCGCTGCGAAGAACAGGCTGGTCCGCCGCGGATCGACGTCCGCCCCCGAATATCCCACCGCGCACAGGATGCGCCCCCAGTTCGCGTCGCCGCCATAGATCGCCGTCTTGACCAACGGCGAATTCGCCACGGCATGCGCCGCCCGCCGCGCATCGGCGTCGTCGCGCGCGCCTGCCACGCGGATCGTCACGAACTTGGTGGCCCCCTCGCCGTCGCGCGCGATCTGCTGCGCCAGGTCGACGCACACCGCCGTCAACCCCTCGGCGAACGCCCCGTAGCTCGCCGAGGTCATATCGGTGATCAGATCGTTGCCGGCCAGGCCGTTCGCCAGCACCGCCAGCGTGTCGTTGGTGCTGGTGTCGCCGTCGATCGTCACCGCATTGAAGCTGCTGTCCGCCGCCCAACGCGTCGCCGCCGCGAGCGCAGCAGGGGTGATGGCCACATCGCTGCACACCAACGCCAGCATCGTCGCCATGTTGGGGTGGATCATGCCCGCCCCTTTACACATCCCCGCGATCGTCGCCGTCTCGCCGTTGATCACGATCTGCACGCCAGCCGTCTTGGGGCGCGTGTCGGTGGTCATGATCGCGCGCGCCGCGGCGGCGCCCCCCTCGCGGCTGAGCTGGGCCGCCGCCGCGGCAATGCCGCGCTCGATCTTCTCCAGCGGCAACTGCACGCCGATCACCCCCGTCGACATCACCAGGCAACTGGACCGCCGCAGGCCCAACGCCCGCTCGGCCGCCTCAGCCATACGCTGCGCCCGGACCATCCCCTCGTCGCCTGTGCAGGCGTTGGCGCAGCCGCTGTTGATCGCCGCCGCCCGTATACCGCCAGCGTTGGCGGCCAACACCGCGCGGTCATAGAGCACCGGCGCGGCCGCGAAGCGATTCTGCGTGAACACCGCCGCCGCCGCGCAGTCGACCTCCGACGCCACCAGCGCCAGGTCGAGCGCGCCCGTGGCCTTGATGCCAGCAGCGACCCCCGCTGCGACGAACCCGCGCGCGGCGGTCACGGAAGGGGTGGATACGATCTGCATCGATTCTCCCTCGCCTCAGTCGCGCTTGAAGGAGCTGTAGTCCGGCCCGCTCCACTGGCTGCGCCCAGTGCCAGCGATATCGACCAGCGCCCGCACCTTCATGGGCAGGCCAAACAACTTGATGAATCCCTCCGCATCCTTCTGATTGTACACATCCTCCTCGCCGAAGGTCGCGTAGTCCTCGCGATACAGGCTGGCTGGCGCCTTGCGCCCGACCAGCCAGATGCCCCCCTTGTACAGCTTCAAGCGCACCGTGCCGGTCATGTTCTGCTGCGTCACCTTCACAAACGCGTCCAGCGCCTGCCGCAATGGCGTGAACCACTGGCCGTTGTAGACGAGGTCAGCGTATTTGAGAGCCACCTGTTGTTTGTAGTGCAGCGTCTCACGATCGAGACAAAGCTGCTCTAACGCCTGATGCGCCTCGACCAGGATGGTGCCCCCAGGGGTCTCGTACACCCCATGCGACTTCATGCCCACCAGCCGATTCTCGACGAGGTCGACGCGCCCGATGCCATGACGGGCGCCGATGCGGTTGAGGGCCGTCACCAGCTCGATCGGCCCCATGGCCGTGCCGTTGATGTGGGTCGGCGTCCCCTGTTGGAAATCGATCGTCAGATACTCGGGCTCGTCGGGCGCGCGCTCCGGCGCCGTCGTGAGCTGGTACATCGCTTCCTCCGGCTCCTGCCAGGGATCCTCAAGCATCCCCCCCTCGTGGCTGAGGTGCCAGATGTTCCAATCGCGAGAGTAGATCGACTTGGTGGTGGCCGTCACCGGCACGTTGTGCTCGAGCGCGTAATCGATGGCGTCCTCGCGGCTGCGGATCGTCCACTCGCGCCACGGCGCGATCACCTGCAGGCGCGGGTTGAGCGCCATGTACGTCATCTCGAAGCGCACCTGATCATTGCCCTTGCCCGTGCAGCCGTGCGCGACGGCGTCGGCCCCCTCCAGCTCAGCGATCTCGACCTGCCGCTTGGCGATCAGGGGACGCGCCATGGAAGTGCCCAACAGGTACTTGCGTTCGTAGATCGCGCCCGCCTGCAGCGTCGGAAAGACGTAATTCGTCAGGAATTCCAGGCGCAGATCTTCCACATAACATTTGCTGGCGCCCGAGGCGATGGCCTTCGCTTCGACGCCCGACAGATCCTCCTCCTGGCCGATATTAGCGCAGAAGCAGACCACCTCGCACTTGTAGTTCTCGCGCAGCCAGGGCACGATCACCGACGTATCCAGGCCGCCCGAGTAGGCCAGGACCACCTTGTTGACTTTGGATTTGTCAGCCGGCATACGACAGGTCTCCTCTCGATCACAGGATATGGGGCCGGGGCGCGACCCGATTCCGCGCCGTGCGCGCCAGTCGAGGTCGCCCCGCCCACGAATGGCTTCGTCACGATCAGGAACCGCGCCGATTATACCATGCTTCGCGCGCGCTTATGGTACAATCGCGGCAGGCGGACGAACCTTCACTTGATTCGCTGACGAAACCCTGAGGTGGCGCCTTGGCCTCCCGTCGCCAGATGAATCCGACGCCTGGACGAGAGTGTGTCTGGTTAGCCGTCCGTTGCAACGGATCACTGTTCGCTAAGGCGCCCAGCAAAGGAAAAATGTCAGTGAATCAAAACTTTCGCCTCCTCAGGAGGAAGCGATGAAATTGCGTTCTCTGATCGAAGCGGGCGACCCAGAACGCGTGGCGACCGGCTTTCAGTTCACGGAAGGCCCCCTCTGGCTCCCCGAGGGCGCCCTGCTTTTCTCCGACATCCCGGCCAACCGCATCTATCGGTGGACTCCCGACGCGCCGCTCGCCATCTGGCGCGAGCCGAGCGGCCACTCCAACGGCCTCGCCCTCGACCGTCAGGGGCGCCTGATCGCGTGCGAGCATGGCAACCGTCGCGTCTCCCGCACCGAGGCGGATGGCGCCATCGCCTCCCTGGCCGAACGCTACCAGGGCCGCCGCCTCAACAGCCCCAACGACGTGGTCGTCAAGTCCGACGGCGCGATCTACTTCAGCGACCCGCCCTACGGCATCCGCCCCGAGGAGCGCGAGCAGCCCTGCAACGGCCTCTATCGCATCCGGCCTGACGGCGTCCTCGAGCTGCTCGCCGACGATTTCGACCGTCCCAATGGCCTCGCCTTCTCGCCCGACGAACGCATCCTCTACGTCGCCGACTCGCCGCGCCGCCACGTGCGCGCCTTCGACGTGCGCGCCGACGGGACCCTGGCCAATTCTCGCATCTTCGCCGACATGGATCATCCCCAGCCCGGCTCCCCAGACGGCATGAAGGTCGACCGCGAGGGCCACCTCTATGTCGCTGGCGCGACCGGCGTCTGGGTGTTCGCGCCCAACGGCGAGCTGCTCGGGGTGATCGTGACCCCGGAACGGCCCGCCAACTGCGCCTGGGGCGACGACGACCGGTGCTCGCTCTACATCACCGCGCGCACGTCGATCTATCGCGTGCGCGTCCGGATCCCTGGCCTGGCGCCAGCCGGAGCAAGCAGCGTATGACGCCCCCCTGGTCCCTGACTACGCTGCGTCGCTTTCTCAAACCCTACGGCTACAGTCCTCGCACCCTCGCCGCCCAGGAGCTGCCCGGCGGTGCAGATAATCTCAACCTGCGCCTCGACGTGGACGGCGAAATCCTGGTGCTGCGCCAGTACAGGATCACTCCTCGCGATGAGATCGCCTTCGAGCTGAAGTTGATCCACCTGTTGTGCCAGCGCCGCTTTCCCACTGCCCCCCTGCTCGCGCGCCGCGATGGCGGCCTCATGACCCTTTTCGCACGTCAGCCCGCCGCCCTTTTCCGCTTCGTCGCTGGCAGGCATCCTGATCTTGCCTCCGACGACGACGCCGAGCAGGTTGCCCTCGCCCTCGCCCGTCTGCATCAGCTCACGCGCGGCCTGGACTGGGCTGACGCGCGTTCGCGCACCGATTACAACGCCCTGGTCCAGGCTGAGCGGTATCCCATGATGCAGGGAGGCTTTTCTGACGATCCCGACCTCACCACTTTCGCTGCCCAGGCTGCCGCCTTCCGTCGCGCGTTCGTCGAGCGCGTCGCTCCCCATGAAGCCGATTTGCCCAGCGGCGTCGTCCATCATGACGTCAACCCCGGCAACATCCTCCTCGACGACCGCGGCGAACTGATCGCCCTGCTCGATTTTGACGAAGCGCACATCGGCCCCTTCCTGATCGACCTGGCCAGCCTGGTCCACTATTGGGGCCTGGCCACCCCCGGCGCCCTTTTCGACGGCGCGCGCGTGCAGCGTCTGCTCGCCGCCTACCACGCGCGCCGTCCGCTGCTGGCCATCGAGTGGCAACTGCTTCCCGATTTCATCTTGCTCTTCTATCTGGCCGACGCCGCCAACTACGTCCTGCGCGCCCTTCAGCTCGATCCTGCCGCCCGCCCTGTCGCCGAGTGTCACTCGTACGCGACGTTCCAGGCCCTCCAGCGCGCTGACGCCTGGCGGGCTGCCCTTCAGCCGACATGATGCAGGGAACGCGTTTGTCTATCCGCACGCTGAGCGATCGCCTGGGCCTGAACCGCCGCGCCGTTAACATCACTTCGGGCTGCCTGCGCGATAACATCTGGCAGTTGAGTTGGCCTCTCGCCATCAGCCAGGGGCTTTTCTTCTTCCCCGGCCTCTACGACGCCTACTGGTTGGGCCGTCTGGGGCCGCACGCCCTGGCCGCTGCGGGGCTAACGATGTCCCTGCGCTACACGATGATCAGCGCCCTCATGGCGCTGAGCGGCGCCGCCGGCGCCGTCGTCGCACGCTATGTGGGCGCCCGCGAGGGCGAGCAAGCCGACCTGGCCACAGCCCAGGGGGTCTTGCTCTTCGTCATTGCCTCCGGCGCCCTGGGCCTGGTCGGTTATTGGGGGGTCGAACCGCTCCTGCGCCTGGCTGGCGCCCAGGGCGATCTGCTCGCCCCTTCCATCGCCTACGCCCGCGTCATCTTCATCGGCCTCATCGCCATGGAGATGGTGCCCAGCATGGGGGCGATGCTCAACGCCGCCGGCAGCCCACAACTCTCCCTGCAGATGAATCTGCTCAACCTGTTGACATTCCTGATCCTGGAACCCCTTTTCATCTGGCTCGGCTGGGATGTCAGTGGCGCGGCGCTGGCGATCGTGCTGGGCAACGTCGCCGGCATGGTCTACGGCCTCTATCTATTGGCGACCGGCCAGGCGCCCGTGCGCATCTACCTGCGCGATCTGCGCCCCAACTGGCCGATGATGTGGCGTATCCTGCGCATCGCCCTCCCCGGCGTCGTCCAGCGCGGCATGCCTAATCTCGCCAACTCGATCCTGATGCGCTTCGTGGCTTCCTACGGCGCGGCCCCTCTGGCCGCTTTCAATCTCATCGGCCGCATCGCGACCATGGTCCTGATCCCTTGCAGCGGACTGAGCGGCGCGACCCCCGCCCTGGTCGGTCAGAACCTGGGCGCTGGCCAGCCCCCGCGCGCCGAACGCGCCGTCAACCTGATCGCCATGGCAACCGTCGTGATCACCACCGTCCTCCTCGGCCTGACGGTCCTCCTGGCTGGTCCGATCTTCTCTCTCTTCACCCAGGACGCTGCCACGATCGCAGCCGGCGTTCACACGCTGCGCATCCTGGTCATCGCCCGCTTCTTCTTCACGCTGGGGATCGTCTTCGACGCCGCCCTGAGCGGCGCCGGCGACACGGTCTCGCCCATGGTGATCAACATCATCACGCTGTGGCTGGTCCAACTGCCCTTCATCTGGCTCCTCTCCAATTGGCTCGGCTGGGGCGTGGACGGCATCTGGTGGGCGATCGTCCTCACGATGATCGTTCAGACTGCCTTGCTGGCGGCGCGCTTCCGCCAGGGACGTTGGAAACAGACCCGACTGTAAACAGGCGCGCTCGCGAAGATCGGGGAACGGCGACGATGTCGATCTGGTTGATGCTGCTCGGTTTGCTGCTGGGCCTGGCCAGTTGGGTCGGCCTGGCCTATCTGGTGCTCACACGCCCGCCCGACGCTCTGGGGCAGACGATCTTTTTCGCGCTCTTTTTCACCGCAGTCGCTGGCACCGCCCTGCCGTTTGTGCGCATTCTCCATCGCGCCGTCCCGGCCTTGGCCGGACGCTATCACACGCGCGGCGTCGCCCTTCGCCAGAGCATCTGGATCGGCCTGTTCGCCGCTGGCGTGGCCGGCCTGTACGCCGCCCGCCTGCGCGACCTTGCTCTGATCGCGATCCTGGGGACCATCCTCGTCCTCATCGAGAGTTTCTGGCAACAGAAGGATCGTTGAGATGCCTCCCCTCGCGTTGCAGGCCGTGATCTCCGGCGAAGACGAGCCGATCGTCCTCCTCGTGCGCCAGCAAGCGATCAACCTCCAGTGCGGCGCCGACAGCTTCTCGTTCGACTGCAGCGGCCGTCCCTTCGGCGCCTTCTGGCGCGGCGTCAACTATCGGCGCAGCCTCGACAACCGCTGGCTGGCCCGTTGGCGCCCCCGCGCCCGTCAGCCTCGCCAGGTGCGCTGGCTCAGCGAGGCCGAATCCCTCGCGATCCTCGCGACGATCCAGGCGCTGACCTCCAGGCTGGACGCGGCCCTCCAGCGTGGGGATGTGCAACCGCTGGCCGCCGCAGCCTGCCTGACCGACGACGACCTCGCGCGCGCGCGGGCTGCCCTCGCCGCCGTGCGCTCCTGGGACCCGGCCGCCCTCGCCGCTGACCGCGCCCGCTTCCTCAGCATCTACCAGCCCATTGGCATCCTCCCGCCCGATCAGTACCTGGCGCTGGTCTTGCAGGCCACCATCGGCTGTTCCCACAACGCCTGCACCTTCTGCACGTTCTACCGCGATCGCGCCTTCCGCATCAAGGGGCCGGACGAGTTCGCAGCCCACATCGAGGCCGTGCTCGCGTTCTTCGGGCCGTCCATCGCCCTGCGCCGCACCCTCTTCCTCGGCGACGCCAACGCCCTCGTGATCCCCTTCCCGCGGCTGCGAGAGCTGTTCGCCGTGCTCGCGCGCTACGTTCGGATTGAAGCTCGCCCCGCGCCCCTTGAGAGCCTGACCCAGCCGCCGACCTTCGCCGGCATCTATTCCTTCATGGACGCCTTCCATATCCATCGCAAATCGTTCGCCGAATGGCGTTGGCTGCAAGAACAGGGCCTGCGCCGCGTCTATATCGGCATGGAATCGGGCGACGACCGCCTGCTGCGCTTCCTCAACAAGCCCGGCAACGCCGCCGACGTCGTGCGCGCGGTCGCCAGCTTGAAGGCTGCGGACATCGCTGTGAGCGTCATCATCTTGCTGGGCGCGGGCGGCGAGGCGTATTTCGAGGAACATGTCGCACGCACCGTCGACGCCCTCAATGCCATGCCGCTCGGACGCGGCGATCTCATCTATCTCTCGGACTTCGTCGAATTGCCGGGCAGCGAGTACGGCGCGCGCGCCGCCGCCGCCGGCATCCAACCCCTCTCTGCGGCGCGGCTGCGCGCGCAGGAGCGCCTCTTGCGCGCCGGCCTGCGTTGGGCCGACGCGGCGAACGCCCCCCGCCTGGCGCGCTACGACATCCGTGAGTTCCTTTACTGACAGCCTGGCCACATGGTGGTATACTGGCCTTCACGTTGGCAAAGGGAGTTGCCAGCGTCGCCAGCAGCGATCACGCTGTCGGCGTCCGAACCACAAGTGGCCTCGCTTCTCCTTCACTCGACCGCCAGCGTTCGCTTCGTCTCATCCCCAGGCGGAAACAGGCAAGGCCGACACAGCATAAGGAGGGACGCTTTGACCGATCACAAATCGTTGATGCGACTTGGGGCGCTTGCCCTGGTCGTCATCGTGCTGGTAGGGCTGGCTGGCTGCGGCGGCGATCGTTCCCCCACGCCCACCGCCTCCGTCCAGACAGGCCCTGCTGCCGAGCAAGGAGCAGAGACAACGCCGACGCAGGCCCCCGCGGCGACGGCCACCTCTGCCTCCGCGAAGGTCGCGGCGGAAGCGCCAGCCGCGGACACGGTGGACGCGCTGCAGCCGCAGCCTCCTACTGGCGTCTACGAGGACATGCCGGTCGGCTTTACCGCTGGCGGCCATGCTTATCGCGGGTCCCCCGATGCCCCGATCGTCCTCGTCGAGTTCAGCGAGTTCCAGTGCCCCTTCTGCCGCCGTCACGAGATGAACACGGCGCCGCAGATCAAGGATACCTATCTGAAGACCGGCAAAGTGCTCCACATCTTCCGCGACTTCCCCCTGGAGCAGATCCATCCCCAGGCGCGCAAGGCCGCCGAGGCAGCCCGTTGCGCTGGCGAGCAGGGCGCCGATCGCTTCTGGGCCATGCACGATCGCCTCTTCGAGACGCAGTCCGATTGGTCAGAGCAGGCGACGGCTGTGGACCTCTTCAAGGGCTACGCCCAGGCGCTCGACCTCGACGTCGACGCCTTCAACGAGTGCCTTGACAGCGGACGCGCTGGCGCTGCCATCGACGCCGATCTGATCGCCGGCCAGGAAGCAGGGGTCGGCGGCACCCCCACCTTCTTCCTCAACGGCTATCCCATCGAAGGGGCGCAGCCGTTCAGCGCTTTCCAGCGAGTGCTCGACGCGCAGTTGGCTGGCAATCCACCGCCCACCCCCGCGCCGCAACAGGCTGGCCTGCCTTACTGGGCCACCGACGAGGGCATGTCTCCCGATCCTGAACGGCCAGGCTACACCAGAGCGGGCGACTCTTACTACGGCGAGGCCACTGCCTCGATCGCGCTGATCGAATTCGCCGACTTTCAGTGACCATACTGCCGCCTCCACGTTGTGGAGACCGAACCGCGACTCAAGAAGGAATACGGCGATACAGGCCAGGTGCGCTTCATCTTCAAGCACTTCCCGCTGCCCAGCCACCAACACGCCGAGCGCGCCAGCATCGCTGCCGAATGCGCCGGCCGACAAGGAAAATTCTGGCCGATGCACGATCGCATCTTCGCTGCGCAAAATGAATGGGCTTCCGCCAGCGACGCCCAGCCCATCTTCGACCGCCTGGCGAGCGAGGCCGGCCTCGATCTGGCAGCCTACCAGCAATGCCTGAGCGATCCCGCCATCCTCGCCGATGTGCTCAAAGACCGCGACGAAGGGCAGGCGGTGGGCATTCGCGGCACCCCCAGCTTCGTGATCCTGAAGGGCGGGCGCGGCCAACTGATCCCCGGCGCCCTTGCCTACGACCAGTTCAAGCAAGTGCTCGACAGCGTCATCGCCGCGCCGTAACGGGATACAGGATCCGGCTAATCGCAGCCGAAACGCCATAGAGGCGCAAGGGGCGCAGAGAGAATCCCCAAGACCCTATCCGAAAACCCCATTGGATAGGCGAAGGCGATGCCTTCACCTACCCCTTATCTGTGGGTTCTCGGACAGGCTCCAGGGAGACGCGAAGGGTCTGGATCACGAAGCCGCGAAGGGGACGCGAAGGACCTGGATCACGAAGCCGCGAAGGAGACGCGAAGGACCTGGATCACGAAGCCACGAAGGGGACACGAAGACCGCGAAGCGCGAAGGGGGTCGCCGCGAATGCAGTCTTCGTGCTCTTCGTGCTTCGTGTCCTCCGTGGGCCTTCGCGCCTTCGTGATCCACCCCCCCCCACGCGCGACGCGCAATTCGCCGATTCGCTCCCTCGCCGATTCGCTGATTCGCTCTCTCGCTGATTCGCCCAGCCCCCGCCTCATAGCGCGATCACCGTATCGGCCGTCCACATCGCCGTGAGGATGTCTGCCATCCCGCCGACGATCCCCACACGCACGCGATCGGTCAGGTCGAAAAAGTTCAGGCAGGTCTGACAGGCGATCAGGCGCACCCCCTTCTCCTCCAACGCCTTGAGCGCATCGAGGAGCGGCGAGCCTTCGCAGACCAACTTGACGCCATCCGTATAAAAGCAGATCGCGCGCGGCAGCGTATCCATCTCGCCGACCAGGCGCAGGAAAGTCCCGGCCAGGCGTTCGCGCAGGTCCTGCGCGCTGTCAGGGGCCATCCCCATGCCGTCGCTCTTGAACACGAGGACGATCGCCTTGCTGTTCGCCATACGCCTCCCTCGCTGTACAGAATGTCCACAAGATCAAGGTGGAAAGTTCCGATCGTGATCGCTGCCAGCACACCGGCGAAGCGCCTCATGCATCAAGGGCTGCTGCGTTGGGCGAACAGCTCTTCGGCCTGCACCTGAGCGTCGTTGAGCGCCCTCTCGACATCCATCTCGCCGCGAATCACCTGGGCGACGGCGGCCGTGTACAGGCTGCCAGCCTGCTCGATGATCGGATCGGCGCCGGCAGGCAGCACGATCGCCTCTGCCGGCAGCGCGCGCGCCACCGCCGCGATCTCCTCGCCCACGCGCGCGGCGTAGGCGTCGCTGCGCGCCTGCTCCTTGAGCGGAGGCAGCATCAGCCCGGCCGCCTCCTCGTGATCGAGCAAGAAGCGCACCCACTGCCAGGCCAACATGCGATGCTTCGAAGATTCCAGCACATAGTAACCGTCGACCTGCACCAGGCCGAAGGGGGCGCGCACGCGCGGCAACGGCAGCATCACCCCTTTCCCCTGCCATTCCACGGGCCACGCCCGCCCGCCGCGATCGGAATATTGTCCGAACCACAGCCCGCACTTGCCGCGCACGATGGCCTCGAACAATTGCCCACGCGGGAACGCCCGCCGCAGTTCCTCCGGATCGGGGGTGACGCCGTACTCGAGGCGCAAGTTCGTATACCACTGGATCGCCTCGATGTTGGCAGGCTCATTGAAGGTCGGTCGCGTCGGCTCGGGCAGACCGTCGAAGATGCGGCCGCCGAAGAGGTAGGTGAAGACGACCGGATCGATGCTGTCCGGCAGCGTGCAGAAGCCATACGTGAATTCGACGGAGGTGGCGGCCTGGCCCTCCGTGCGGTTGACCGCGGCTGCCGCAGCCAACAGGTCGTCGTGGGTCCAATCGGCGGGAGGGGGCTGCGCGCCAGCGAGCTGGAAGCGTTGCGCGTCGTAGTAGGCCACCAGGAAGTCGACGCCGGCCGGGACGCCAAGCTGAACCCCTTGCAGGCGTAGGGCGTCGAGCGCGCCCGGGAAGAAGTTGCGGCGCGCCAGCGCGTCGTCGGCCAGGAGGATCTCGTCGAGCGGGACCAGTTTTTCGATCCGTTCCGCCGTCAGATAGTCAGCGCCCCAACGCACCGCGTCGACATCCATCAGGTCGATGGCGTTGATGCCCTGGCCGCGAAACGCGTCGATATCGATCAGATTGATGGTGACGCCGGGGTGGAGCTGCTGGAATTGCGTGGCCAGCGCCTGGTAATCAGCGATCTGTCGGCGCGCCGCGAAGGTCAGCGTGATCGGCTCTGGCGTCGGCGTGGCGCGCCCACGCCCGCAGCTCGCGAGCAACAGGAGCAGGATGAGCAGGCATCCGATCTGCTTGCCGCGCCGGCCCTCTTGCTCACTCGCCGCGCGCGTCGTCATGGTGTCTCTATCCTTTGATCGCGCCGGCTGTGATGCCAGCCACGAACTGATTGCGTCCAATGAGGAAGATCACGAGAATGGGCAAGGTGGCCAGGAACGCCCCGGCCAGGATCATGCCATATTCGATCTTGTACAGGCCGACCAGAGTGGCCAGCCCCACAGGGTAGGTGAACTTCTCCGTCGTGCGTAGCACGATCAGCGGCCATAAGTACTCATTCCAGGAACCAAGGAAGGTAAGCACAGCCAGGATGCTGAAACCCGCCCCCGACAGAGGGATGCCGATCCGCCAGTAGAGTCCCCATTCCGAGGAGCCATCGATGCGTCCAGCGTCGAGCAGCTCGTTGGGGATGCCCAGCATGATCTGGCGCATGAAGAAGGCGCCGAACGCGCTGACCGCGCCGGGAATCACGATCGCCAGATAAGAATCGAGCCAGCCGATGCGCAGCATCAACAGAAACAGGGGCACCAGCGCCACCTGCCCGGGGAACATCATCGTCGCCAGCAGGAAGGTGAAGAGCGGCTTCTTGCCACGGAACTCGTACTTGGCAAACCCCCACCCCACCAACGAGGCTACAAACAGCGACAACAACGTCTGCGTCGTCGCCACCAGCGCGCTGTTGCCGAATTGGCGCACGAAGGGGATCTCTGCGCCGCTCAGCAGACGGGTATAGTTGTCCAGGATGGGATCGCGCGGGATCAACGTCAGCGGATAACTGAAGATCTCGGCATTGCGTTTGAAGGAGCCAGTGATCATATACAGGAACGGCATCGCCGTCACCACCGCGAGGGTGACCATCAGCACATAAATGAGGACCATGCCCGCCAGCCGACGCACGCGCGCCGAACTCCAGCCTGCAACGCGCGCCGGCGTCGCCAGCGTTCGCTCCTGGACAGCCATCTCAGTCCTCCCGGAACGCGCCCAACAGGCGCAGTTGAATCAACGACAACACGAGGATGATCAACGTCAACGCGTAGCCGATCGCCGACGCATAGCCGAACTTCATGTACCGGAAGCCGTTGAGGTAAAGATACATGGTCATGAACAGGCCAGCGTTCTGGGGGCCGCCTTCCGCGCCCGCCAGCAGGAAAGGTTCCCCGAACAGATTGTACGAGCCGATAATGGCGATGACGACGACGAACAGCAATACGGGACGCAACATGGGCAACGTGATGTAGCGGAACACCTGCCAGCGCGTGCAGCCGTCGATGCTCGCTGCCTCCTGGACTTCCGTCGGGATGTTTTGCAGGCCGGCCAGGAAGTAGAGGGCGTTGATGCCAGTGTAGCGCCACAACCCCACGATAATGATCGCCGGCATGACGAGCAGTGGATCGCGCAGCCAGCGCAGCTTGGGCAGGCCAAGAGGCTCCAGCAGCCAGTTGTTGATGATGCCGTACTCGTTGTTAAAAACCAGGCCGAAGATGATGGCGACGACCACCCCTGAGGTGATCATCGGGGTGAAGAAGAAGAGGCGGAAGAAGTTGCGGAAGCGCAGGCGCTGCATATTGAAGGCCATGCCGAGCAACAGGGCCGCCGGCAAGATCACGAACAGGCTTCCCGCCGCGTAGTAGGAGGTGTTGACCACCGCCTTGAGAAACTTCTCGTCGCTCAGGAGCTTGAGGTAGTTGCCCAGCGCCACGAATTTCGGCTCGCTGCCGATCCCCACCTGTTGGAAGAAGCTCAAATAGAAAGCCCACAACACAGGATAGAGAAAGAAGGCCGCGTAGCCGATGAAGAAGGGACTGATGAACAGATACGGTGCGACGCGTCGCTGCCAGTGTCGCATATGCATCCCTCGATATCAATCGGAAGGCGCCCACGAAGCAGGCGAAGAGCCGCCGCCACTCTGCCCCACGCCGTCGATACGGGCCATTTCCAGCCCGCTCCAGCGGACCTCGGCCTGACTTGACCGGGCGTTTACATTAAGAAATAAATGCCGTACCGGCCACTACCGGCATCGGATAAATCCGCCGCCGGCGCTGCGCTCACCCGGACGCCCAAACCCGCCGCGCGGGTTTGCGCCTTACCAGCCGTCCGTTTCAACGGATGGCGTCGCAACACGACACGGCATCGGAGCTACCACGTTCCGGTTGGCGGCGGGTCTCCCGACCCGCCGCCAACGCCGCCAGCCTCGCTTCACACCGTCGGTCAGGAGACCAACGGCGAACACGGCACGCGAATCGCCTCGCCAGCCAGGGCTTGGCTGCCAGCAAGCCTTACGCTGCGCCCTCTTCGGCCATCACCTTGCGCACATCCTCCGCCACCTTCTTGAAGGCGTCGGCAGGTGTGACCTTCAGATCATAGATATCTTGCCACAGCGCGCCCAGATTGCTGTTCAGCTCTGCGCGATAGGGGCTTTGATACTGCGCGGGCACGCTCGGCCCCAGATCGGCGAACACCTGCCCCAGGTCCTGGCCGCTGAAGTACTCGTCAGCCTTGTGCAGACGGGGATCGTTCATCGCCGGGATGAACGGCGGGAAGAGGTTGGTCATCTCAAAGCGTCGGACGTTGCCCTCCACGGACAGCATCGAATACTGCATGAAATCCCAGGCGACGTCGACGTGCTTGGAGAACTTGACGATACAATTGCCCGTGCCGCCATAGCAGCTTGTGCGCACGCCGCCCTTCTCCCAGGCCGGCACCGGCATCGCCTTCAGCTTGCCCGAGAGCGCAGGCGCATTGTCCTTGAAGAAGCCGGCGTACCAGTCGGCGCCCACCACGGCCAGGAATTTCCCTTCCTGGACCGCTGCCCACCAGGCGTCGCCGCCGGGATCCTGGCGAGCGATCTTGTGCTGATCGCGCAGATCGAGGATCCATTGCATCGTCGCGATCGACAGGTCGCTGTCCAGGGTGACCTTGCCGTCCGCGTCGAAATAATCGCCCCCGCGCTGGCGCAGCAAGACATCATGCACCGGGAAGTTGTGGACGACCACATCGTCCTTGGCGAGCGGCTTGACGGCCGCGATCCAGTCGTCCCACGTCTCGATCTGGTTGACGTCGATGCCAGCGCCTTCCACCACATCCGCGCGATAGTACAGGACGACCGGCGTCAACGCATGCTCCACGCCGTACGTCTTGCCCTGATATGTGTACAGCGCTTCGCGCGAGGCGACCAACTTCTCCATGTAGCCGCCCTCTTTCAACCAGTCCGTCAGGTCGACCAGGCCGGGATCGCCGCCGCCGCGCAGGAAGCCCCCGAATCGCCCCTGCTCGAGGTCGACCAGATCGGGGGCGCCGACGCCGCCCGCCTGCAGCGCGATCTGGGTTTTATCGTGCATGTCCGAATAGGCGATCTCGCTGACGTTCAGCTCGAAGTTGGGGTTCTTCTCTTTCTTGTAGTCTTCGGCCATCGAGCGGAACCAGCGCGCGTGGGTGTTGACGAACGTCCACAACTCCAGCTTCACGGCCTCCGCTGCTGCTGGCGCAGGCTGCTCGGCTGGCGCTTCGCCGGCCGGAGCGGGCGCCGGGGCAGCCGGCGCGCACGCCGCCACCACCGACGCGCCAGCCGCCAGACCGGCGACCCTCAAGAACTGGCGACGACTGAGTTTGCGCATGATGTTCCTCCTCTGAATGTAGAGATAGGGGAAACGGAACGGGATCGAACACAACCGCAGTGCAGGAGCCGACTCTCAGACCACGACAACAGACGCGCCGCCATGAAAACAGCGTCCGGGAGCCATGAGGCCGGTTCTGCGATCACCCGAACCATCATGGACAACGACCGGAATGCCGCAGAGACTGCGCTTATTGTATCATGCCTCAGCCAGCGAGGCAATGCCTTTCATGCAGAGAGAGATCAGGTCACGACGCGACACGGGAGATAACAGTCCAATTCAGGCCGCCACCTCTTCAGGTAGACGGATAGTGACAGACCCCAGCTTGGGGATCGGCAATCCTCGGGCAATGCTGAATAGCAGCCAGTCCTCATTTGTACCAGATGCAGATGCCCGCAAACGCTCGAACTCGTCCACGCTGATCAGCATCGCCATCGGCCGGCCGCGCTGCTCCAACACAAAACGCTTGCCACCATATTTGAGCTGGGCAACCAACTCCGCCAGTTTGCTCTTAGCTTCCATCATCCCTATGGTCTGATCTATCGCCCACCCCCAACCGGTCAGAATGACCACATTGTAGCGCGCAGGGCAACAAAAAACAAGCCTCTTCCCACCTCGGCATCACGCATGAAACCAAATTGGAAAAGCAGCGAAGTTGTCACCGTCCTCACCCCGCCCGGCCAAACAAAACGGCCCAGGTCGGGAGCGCCGACCTGGACCATGAGCGGGAGACCATCTGGCCTTGCGGACACAGATGCACGCAGATCGGACAACAAGAAGCCCCTCGTCAGCCTCCCGTCACGGGGACGGACCACGATGACGACTGCAATGCTGGCTGACGAGGGGCTTCCGCTGTACGAGCGATCCGCCCGTGCAACACGCCATACTCTACGCGAGCCGCAGCCCGCGCTCAATGGGAGCTCAGTACTATCCTCGACTCAGGGGATGACCAGGGCAGGCATCTAGGCCGCCTCATCCACAGGTTCTTCTCCCAGCTCTGCCCTAAACCACTGCTGCCAGCGCGGGGCGATACGAATACCACGGGTCAACAACCTTTGCAAATCATCCAACGCTTCTTGCCTGGACAACAATCCAGCCAATGCAGCAGCCAACAGGATCCCCAAGGTTCCCTTCACTGGTAACCCCATAGCAAAGGCCACGCGGCGCGCCAGGCGTTCATCTATGATGACCCAGTCCGGCTCGATTTGCCGCGCCAGCAATAGAACCTCCAACTCCCCGGCATCCAGGCCAAGTAGCAAAGGTTCTATTGTGAGCGAGACGTCCGCCGAGACAACGTTCAACCACTCTGCCTCGGCCAGCGCATCGGCCCCTGGCCTACCGGCTCTGCCTTCGACCACTTCTTCGTAGACGGTCCGAGGCACGATGACTTCATCGAACATCTCGTTGAGCAACGATAGACGGCCCAGAAGCGCCAGCGAAATCAATGGTGTAGCATTGACGACTGCTTTCATGGTGGGGTAATGCGAGCTGCCAACTCTCGACTGGTGTGAGCTTCGTAGGCCAGTTCATCCTCAGCGTAATCCAAGACTGAAAAGCCATATTCAGTCAGCAGGCGATAGAATTCCCATCGGTCACAGCCGAGCACCTGCGCGGCCAGGCCAGATGATAGCTTGCCCTGCGCATACAAAGAGCCCAGCGTTTGGACAAGCACCCTGCGTTGAAAATGAACTGGATCTTCACGCGCCGCAATCAGCACCGAACTGGGAAAGTTCACCACCACCCCCCCACCAGCCTGCTCCGATGTCGCCCTGGCGAATTCAATACGCCCCATGGTCAAAGACCTCCTTCCGACCAGCAATCACACGATGACCAGATCACATTATACTCCTACCACCCCGCCCGGCCAAACAAAACGGCCCAAGTCGGGAGCGCCGACCTGGACCATGAGCGGGAGACCATCTGGCCTTGCGGACGCAGATGCACGCAGATTGGACAACCAGAAGCCCCTCGCCAGCCTCCCGTCACGGGGACGGGCCACGATGACGACTGCAATGCTGGCTGACGAGGGGCTTCCGCTGTACGGGCGATCCGCCCGTGCAACACGCCATGCTCTACGCGAGCCGCAGCCCGCGCTCAATGGGAGTTCAGCACTATCCTCGACTCAAGGGATGACCAGGGCAGGCATCGATATGGCGTTGACGACGATTTTCATCGCCTTCTCACATTTCGCCCTGGTCCTGCAAGATGCGCTGGTAGAGCGCGTCGCTGATTCGAAAGCCAGCGACGTCGCGCAACGCATCAAGAAGAGGTTTTACCGCTGAGATGAGATGAGTATGCTTGGCTTCCAGCAAGACGCCAATCAGTCCTGTATAGCAAACTCCAAAGTGACGCGCGATCTCTCGCCCCAGATGTTCATCCATCAGAAGCAACTCGGCTTCCGTCTCGATCGTCAGCCCAATCGCCTCAGCCTCTCCCGCATCCAGTTCCAGTCGCAATGCTTGCACGAAGCGTCTATTCGCAACCGCCTGCACTTTGATCCAGCTACTCGCCTTGACCTGATCCGCGCCTGGCTGCCCTACTCCGTCGACCACGACTTCCTGCCATACCGCTTCTGGGATAGTCAGTTCACCGTAAAGTTCGTGCAACAGATCCAGTTTGCCGATCCGCGCCAGGTTGATTAACGGAGAAGCATTGCTGACGACGGTCATAGCCGCCCCAGCCCACGTAAGGTCGCCACATCCTCTTCATAATCTTGAATGTCGTAATGCACGGATATCTTTCGAGTTCCCAAGAGGAGCTGAAAGTCCCATACCGTCATCCCAGCCATCTCTCGCGCCTTACCAAAGGATAACTTGCCTTGCTGGAACAAATAGATGGCTAATTCGCGTGCCAACTCCTCAGGAGTCATGCGTGTGACATAAGCGACCTCACGAGGGATCTCGATCGAAATCGTGGCAGACATGGCTCTCAACCTCCCTTCCCCTAGCGGATCATTCGCGCGCTCAATTCGATGCAACGTATACCCCCTAACCCGACGCGCGTCAAATCAACTCTCTCACCTCATTAAGAGCCTATCCGAAAACCGGTTCTGGCTGGTCAGGAGAGCGTGCCGAAACCTTTCGGATAGGTTCTAACTGCCGGGGCAACTCCGTCTCCCGCTTCAGGATCATCATGCGGCTACATGACAACAAGAAGCCCCTCGCCAGCCTCCCGTCGCGAGGACGGGCCACGATGACGACTGCGATGCTGGCTGGCGAGGGGCTTCCGGTGTACGGGCAATCCGCCCGTGCAACACGCCATACTCTACGCGAGCCGCAGCCCGCGCTCAATAGGAGCTCAGTACTATCCTCGACTCAGGGAATGACCAGAGCAGGCATCAACGCGCCGCCCATCTCTTGAGAGCCTCATACGGATGGACATACCATTCAACGGCCTCCCGATCGACGCCGTACAAGCGTCTGCCACCCTCAATTTTCTCTCCTTGTGGTCCTTCAACCTGATACCGAACAGGTCTGCGTACGCAGCCAGCGTGTATCTGCGTCCCCTATCGCCCACCTGTGGGCCGAGAAGCGCGATCCAGTTGGAGGCAAAGACCTCCTGGACGAATTGTTGTTCCAGGCCGGACATGTGCGGGGGAGAGAGGTAGATGCGGGATGGGGTCAATTTTGCGCTCCGTGTTTGACGTTCTGCCGATGATCTGTATAATATCTTTCAGAAAGCGGTATCGTAAGTCCTGGTGACCCTGGCCCTTCGTAGAAGGGCCCTAGCTCCCACTGAAATGTGGGGGGACAGACTGAAATCGGGGCCCAGGGTGAGCCGCTTTTGTATTTAACGCTGGCTTGCTCACCACAGCGCTTCTGCGATGACCTCTTCGACGACAATTCGATCCGCAATCTGAGCGTAGGCTCGTCCATCGCTCCACTCATATTTGCGAGCGATGGCCCAGGCCGCCGAGTCCACAGCTTGCAGACACAACTGGCGGCGTGAATCCTCGTGCCAGATCAACAACCCCGTACGTGCGTCAGGGGCAAGAGCCCTGTCTACGACATGCTCCAACGTCCGGCGGAGCTTCGGGTTGGTGTATCGCTTGTCGAGATACAGGTGGATTTGCGGCCACTGGGCCAAGCAATGCCGAATGGCCTGGGCTACGGCAGTGCGGTAAATATCCTCAGCATCAGTCGGCGGACGAACGATGGCGCGTTTGTCCACCACCACGGCGACCACCTGAACATCCTCTTGGGCAATACTGTTCAGGAGCCGTTCGATAACCTGCGGCTCGGACCAGCTCGCCTTCAACTCCACTGACGGTGTTCTGTGCCCCAGGCTTTGACGGGCACGTTTGACGTGCAGTTCAATCGGCCTGGGAGTTTCCGTCACCAGCACGGCCACCACTAGAAAACGGCTGCCTGAAAACGGGGCTACGTCACCAGACTCATCGAGGTAAGCGTATTGCATCGTCACCGATCATTTGTGATCTCAAACACGCCCACCTGTGGGCCCAGCGGCGCGATCCAGTTGGAGGCAAAGACCTCCTGGACGAATTGTTGTTCCAGGCCGGACATGTGCGGAGGAGAGAGATATATACGGAATGGGATCAATGTCGGCCTCCTTGTCAACCAGCCTCCTCGCCAGCGAGCTGCACTGCTTCCTGTAACTCGCGGCGTAGTTCGTCTGCTGTCATTTGCGACACCGGCGAAGGGAGACACAGACCATCGCGGAACAGCGCCTCGGCCACGCTTCTCGGCCGGGGGTGGGTGACGACCTCGCAACCCTGGAAGGCCGGCTGCACGTGCATCGGCTGCCAAAGGGGGCGTGATTCGATATCCTCCTGCCCCAACTCAAATGGGAGTCGTATAGATATCGAACTCAGTGACGCGGCGCCAGTCGCTGTCCAAACTGGCGATGGCCCGCACGCCCAGCCGTTCAGCTTCGGCCAGGATCATTGCATCCTGGGGCAACAGGTAGTAAACGGTGATGAAATGGCGGATGCGTTCTTCCAAAGGCCACGACAGGCGCGTAGCATGTATATCCGCGAACCGTACAGGGGTGACCGGAATGGCAGCCAGGATTTCATCGAAACTCGCCAGATCCGCAAACCCGGTCGCCAATAGCTCCGGCTGCTGCTTATAGGCCACCATCCAGTTCGCAGGCCTCATTGCTGGCGGCAGGCTTTCCCAGGCGCGACGTAGACTCCGGCTGAGCAGAACATGATAACATTCCTGCAGCACGGGCATCGGTAACCACGCTACCGTGTTCCCGTCCGCAATCTGCTGTCCCAGACGCCGGATGAAATCACGCGCGGCCACGGCTTTGGGATTATCATCCCCCGGCCGCAGCGCCAACAACAGCGAACTGTCAAGCGCCAATTGACGGGGCAAAATGGCCTTGGGGTCGGCGAGATCATGCAAGGCCATCAATGGGCCTCCTGGATTTCCACCCAAAAGTTATCATTCTCGGGCGGCAGATCGGCAAGCAATTCCGCCAAGCGGTCTTCTGGCGGCCCCAGCCGTGCGCGCAGCAAACGCGCCCGCGCCAGCAACGTCTCCTGTCGCCGCAGCAACTCAGGGGACAGCGCTGCATCAGTCGCTGCGTTTGTACCAGATGCAGATGCCCGCAAACGCTCGAACTCATCTACGCTGATCAGCACCGCCATAGGCCGGCCGCGCCGCTCCAGCACAAAACGCTTGCCGCCATATTTGACCTGGGCAACCAACTC
>FWPU01006135.1_pt1 | contig 24648 bp, 20 predicted proteins | sample 2228361 | NCBI WGS metagenome assembly FWPU01 (sample SAMEA103939777, study PRJEB20133) | metagenome | reverse complement strand
TGGGAATTTTAAATTTATTGGCAAATTTGAAAATTCTGGAGATTTCTTTTTCATCTTTTGGAAAAACAACACAATCGCAGAGATATTCTTCTATTTTTGATTCGTCTATTGAATAGACTTTTCTTGTCTCTATTTCATCTACGACCTTATCCCTTCCGAGCTCCTCTTTAAGTTTTTCAATCCAGTTCAACTCTTATTTCTTTTTTAGAATTTTTAAATAGCAGAAAATCACAAGCCCGAAAACTATTCCCCAGGAAAAAGCAATAAAAATCCATCCTCCTGTTTTCATTCTTTTTTCCTCCTAAAAGCAACATAAACAAGGACTGCAAGCAGGCTGAGAAGTGTTATTATATAAGCTCTTGCAACCCATTTGCCTGGTGAACCTGAGATAACATTTCTCCATCCACTCTGTATAAACCAGCCGAGAAATATTGCCAGAATTATGAAAGGCGTTACATATCTTATCACATAGTAAAAGAATTTAGGAACCTTAATATCCGCTCCTTTGTTTATCTCTTCCCATGCCTTCTTAGGGTTAAAAATCCAGAAGAATATTATGAGTTCTATTCCTGCAAAAAGGGTTATAAAGAATGTGCCCATCCAAAAATCAAGTTCATCAAGGGCCCCTGCTATAAATATGGGTATATGGGCTGAAACAAAAATGAATATTCCTATGAGCGTCGCTGCTTTTTTTCTGGGGATTTTAAACTCGTCTTCTAAAAAAGCCATTGCTGGCTGGGTTAGTGCAAGAGATGATGTAATTCCCGCAAAGAATAAAAGACCGAACCACAAAAACCCAAATATGTTACCAAGAGGGATATAGGAAAGAACAGCAGGCATTGATACGAAGGCAAGATTAAAGGCACCAGCCTGAGCAATTTTTTCTGCATTTTGATAACCAAAAAATATCACTGCAGCAGGGATAGCAATTGATGCACCGAGAACAACCTCTGCAAACTCATTTATTGATGCGGTTGCAAGACCTGAAAGGGCTATATCATCTTTTTCCCTCAGATAACTTGCATAAACCATTATTGCCCCCATACCTATGCTCAGGGTGAAAAATATCTGTCCTGCTGCTGAAAGCCAAACATTTAAATCAAGAAGTTTTGAAAAATCAGGTTCCCATAGAAACGCAAGTCCTTTTAATGCATTTGAGTCTGGATGAACAGGAGAGCCGAGAGTGAAAATTCTTATGACAAGTATAACTGCAAATATAAAGAGCAAGGGCATTGCAATTTTTGCAATTGCTTCAATCCCCTTTGCAACACCTTTTGCTATTACCCAAATGTTTATAAGTATTGTTATGACAAAAAAGAGATATGCGAAAAGGCTGGGTTTTATAAAAATTTTACCGGTTCCTATAAATCCTGTAAGAAATCCTCCAAAGGGTTTTAAAATTTCTTCAAAACCTACCCCCTGGAAGTTTGAAACTTTTGGAATCTTACCAAAAAGAGAAAATATGGCATAGGCAAGTGTCCATGATTCAATATAGGCATAATATATAACAATTGCAATAGGTCCTGCAACTCCTATTATGCCAATGTACTTTGCAAATTTATTTTTCCAGAGCAGAGAGAAAATTCCAGGTGATGTTCCATGACCTCTGACCCCTCCATATCTTCCTATTGACCATTCAACCCACATAAGAGGTATACCGAGAAGAAGAAAGGATATAAAATAGGGAATCATGAATACACCACCACCGTGTTTCGCAGCCTGAACAGGAAATCTTAAAAAATTACCCAGTCCCACAGCATTACCTGCCATTGCAAGTATTAAGCCTATCCTTGTACCCCACCTTTGTCTTTGTGTCATAATAAATTTCCTTTTTTTAAGTTAATTTTAATTTAATTAAAAACTAAAAGTCAAATTACACATATCTGGATACAGGCATCTCAATAGAGTCGGAAGCACTTTCTTGAAATGTTAACATTGCAAATTTTTTATTAAAACCTATATCTTTATTAACTTATGATTAAATTGATTTTTACGATTTTATGTTTGTCTCCCACAAATTTCCTGAACCTTCTTGAAAAAGAGTTAAAATCCAATTTTAAAGTTTTAAGAGAAAAAGATGTTAAACCCTACTATATGAAGTATCAGATTGTGTTTGAACAGAGAAAAGAACTTGAGGCATACCTGGGGTCTATTACAAAAGATTTTGAAAATAAAAAGGGGTATTTTGATTCAAGGATAAGGGTGGGAGATTATAATTTTGACAGCTCGGTGTATCCTGATGAACTTTATTTTCCAGGTGATGAGGAAAGTGAGTTAAGACAAATTTTGATTCGCATGAATATACCATGCGAAGAGAGTGATTTATGGAGAGAACTACTTTCCAATTTTTCTTTAAGAAATTATCAGATCGCGAGGATAAGGTATTTTGATAAAAAGGGCAAGAAAATTCAGGAGTTTTCAGAAGATACATTGCCTTCTTTTACCTATGAAAAGGCTGAAACTTTTATTGACATGGAGAAAAATAAACCTGTGAACCTGAACAAAGTTAAGAAAATTTTAAAAGATGTCTCAAAGATTTTTAAAAAAGAGCCTGATATTCTTTCATCCGGTGCGGCTTTTTATACAATAAAACAGAAAAAGTATTTTGTTGATACTGAGGGCAGGAAAATATTTGAAAATCGCAATTACAACTATATATATTTGTATGCGGAAACAAAAGCAATTGATGGAATGTGGGTTTCTGATTTTGAGAGTTTTTTCTTCTTTGATGAAAAGGATATGCCCTCCTATGATTCTCTTGTTAGGTACACCTTAAGTATAATTGAAAATGTAAAAAAAATGAAAAATTGTGAAATTCAAGAATCCTATAAAGGTCCTGTTTTAATAGCCTCTCCGGCTTCAGGAGTTTTCTTTCATGAAATATTAGGACACAGGCTTGAAGGACATAGACAGCGTTCAAGAATTGAAGGAGAAATTTTTAAAGAAAAGTTAGGTGAAAGAATTTTACCAGAATTTTTAAATGTCTATGATGCTCCTGATTTGAAATATTTTAAAGATTTTCCTTTAAGCGGATTTTATAAGTTTGACGAGGAAGGTATAAGAGCACAAAGAGTTAATTTAATTGAAAAGGGTATCTTAAAGAAGTTTCTACTTTCAAGAAGACCTCTTTTAAATTTTAAAAATTCCAATGGTCATGGAAGGGCATCTCCTTTTTACCTTTTAAATACCTTTGATCCGCCTGTCCCGAGACAGGGAAATTTAATAATTAAAAATCTCAAACCTTTACCACTGGACTCTCTAAAAAAACTTTTAATAAAGGAATGCAAAAAACAGAGTAAAGAATATGGTATAGTTATTGAGAAGATTACAGAAGGGAGAACCCAGACATCAAAGTTTACCCTTGAGACCTTTGAATCAGAGCCATTAGTTGCTAAAAGGCTATGGGTGAATGGAAAAGAGGAATATATAAGGGGTATAAGATTTGGAGGTACACCTCTTATTTCTCTTAAAAACATAATAGCACTTGGTGATGACCCTGAGTGTTACAATGGATTTTGTGGTGCAGAATCCGGAAATATACCTATTGGCATAGTTTCTCCTTCAGTTCTTATAAAAGAAATAGAACTTACAAAAAGAGAAAAAAGTTATTTAAAACCTCCAATTATACCAGCGCCATGAATATATTATTTGGCTTTATTATAATTTTTTCAGGAACAAAAGACTTTTTAAAAAAGGAACTGTATAGAAATTTTGAGTATCTTAAAGAAAATGCAGAAGTAAAACCCTATTTTATGCTTTACAGAATTACCGAGATAGAACTTTATTATTTAGAGTACGGTAAGAGCGGATTTTGTGAAGAAAGAAAAACTGTTTCAAGATTACCCTATGTTGAAATAAGGGTGGGCAATTATAAGGAAGATGGAGTGAGCTCTAATTTTTTTGGTTCGGGATTTTCAACTCGCCATGATTTTAAAAATCTTGCCTATCCGAAGTTTCCCCTTGAAGATGATGAGTATGCAATAAGGCATACTTTGTGGAAAATGACTGATTTTGCCTATAAAAACGCAGTGAGTGATTATTATAAAAGAGAAAAAAGCAAAACCGCTTTTTTGCCAGAAGACACATCAGCCTCGTTCTCAAAAGAAAACCCTGTGAAGTATGAGGAAAAGAAAATAAAAAAGATAAATCGTAAAAGAATAAAAGAAATTATGGATAAGTTTTATTTCAAGCTGTTAAAAGATGAAATTCTTTACTCAGGTGAGCTATCCTTTTATTTTATAAGAAAAAAAAGAATTATTGTGAGTACCGAGGGCAGCGAAATTGAAGATTCAGGTAATTATTTTCTTCTGAGAGTCTCTGTATTTGCTTTTGATAAGGAAGGCAAATATTACAATAACTCAAGAGAATTTTTTTTTTATTTTCTCAATAAAATTCTCCGCAAACAATGACTGAATAAGGTAAAAACCTTTATTGATGATTTTAAAAAACATGTAAATGCCTATGAGATAAAGGGATACAGGGGCGATATTATCATGAAAGGCATATCTCCTGCAAAATTTATTTCAAACCTTGTAAAAAATACACTTTGTTTGAGTAAAGACAATTATGAAAACTTAAAAAGTTTTGTTCAGAAAGTAGGTAAAAAAATTACAGCTGATATAGATGTTTATGATAAACCGGACATTAAATATTTCAACAAAAACCCCTTTTCAGGTTTTATGCTATACGATGATGAAGGTGTTAAATCACAGGAAGTTAAACTTATTGAAAAAGGTATTTTAAAAAATTTTCTTTTGAAAAGAGAACCAGTAGATGAATTTTCTAATTCAAATGGTCATGCAAGGTCAGCCCTTTATTCAAAGCCCCTTCCCTTTATGACGAATATTTTTTTAAAGGGTTTACCTGAGAAGGAGCCTTTAAGAGACAGTATATTGGTTGTTGAAGATATTCAAGCAAAATCTCCTCTTTCTTTTGAAATAACAAAGGGTTTTATACTCTATAAGAATGGAAATAAAAAAGAGCTTAAAAATCTTGAAATCAATTTTTCCTCCTTTGAAAATATGTGGGGTAAAATAAAAGATGTTTTAGGAAACATGGATTCCTTTAATTTTTTTGAAGAAAACCCTTATATTCCCTTTTCAATTACAACCCCTGATATAATCCTTGAAGATATTCATGTAAATCCTTTTATAAAGAAAAAAATAAGGAATGATTGATTATTCTGAAATTTTAAAGGACATTGATTCCTTTTTTAATTTTTTGTTTAAAGAGTTTCCGCAGGCACTTATCTATGAGAAAAAATGGAAAATATATCATATGAACATAATAGAAAAGAGCAGTAAAATTAATCTTTTGTCAAAAAAAGATTTATATTTTATCGCCAGAAAACATTTTACAGACTCTGTTTTAATATCAAAGTATATAGAAGAAAAGAACATAACTGATATAGGCTCAGGAGCGGGTTTTCCGGGAATACCAATTGCAATCCTGAACCCTGAAAAGAGCATTTATTTGATTGAAAGAAGTGTTAAAAAATCAGTATTTTTGAAAAGTGTGAAAATTGCCCTGGGTTTGAAAAATGTTCGTGTTATAAGGGAAGACCTCTCCCAAATGGATGAGGTTCCAGGAAATGCATTTGTATCAAGAGCAGCAGATTACAAAAACATTCTGAAAATCTTAAAGAAGAAAAATTTAAAAAACAGTAAATTTTATGCAGTTGTACCCTTTAAAGAAGATATAAGAAAATTCTTTATAGAAATTCTAAATCCTTTAACAGAAGAAAAATTTAAACTTATGAAAATTGAGTTTCTTTAATAACCTCCGTAACCACCACCGAGTGCCCAGAAGCCTGTCATTATGGCTACAAGAGTTGTCAGTATTGAAAAGACTATTCCCACTATTACTGTTATTCCCATAATTACAAAATATAACCTTAGCTTGGATGTTGCTTCTACAAGTTTTGTTTCATCCTTTGCAATTCCAGCAGCAGATGCTGCGCCTCCTGCCTGAAAAAGGACTATACCCATCCATATAGGTAACCATGCGATTATAATACCTACAATACTCAAAGCAGAAAGAGCACCACCTATTATTGAAAGTATGCCTATGAATTTCATCCATCCTGCAGCTTTTGACATTTCCTCGTATATTTTTTCCTGCATTTTTTCCTCCCAGGTTAATTAAATAAAGTTTACAGAAAAACACTCTTTTATTTCAAATGGATTTTTTAAACTGTCTTTTAAAATAATCCTGTGTGAGTTTTGCCACAAGTGGAGATAGAAATGCGAGTCCTATCAAATTTGGAAATGCCATAAGTCCATTTGCTATATCTGATAAAGTCCATACAAGAGGCAGTTTAAATACTGCACCCGTAAATATGAAAAACACAAATACCCATCTGTAAGGATAAATTATTTTTTCACCAAACAGGTATTCAGCACACTTTTCACCATAATAACTCCACCCAAGCATTGTTGAGAATGCGAAAAGAATAACTCCTATTGAAACAATATACTCGCCTATTTTTGGAATAAAAAGTCCTTTTCCAAAACCCATTGCTGTTAAGGGTGCACCTGTTTCTCCTGAACTCCATACTCCTGTTGTGATTATAACAAAGGCTGTCATGGAACATATAAGTATTGTATCAACAAAAGGACCTATCATTGCAACAAGACCCTCTCTGACAGGTTCTTCTGTTTTTGCTGCTGCATGGGCTATTGGAGCAGAACCCAGACCCGATTCATTTGAAAATATCCCTCTTGCAACCCCCATTCTTATCGTATATAAAACTGTAGAGCCAAGAAATCCCCCTGTTGCAGCAACAGGATTAAAGGCATATTTGAATATTAGATAAAGGGCATGAGGAACTTTTGGTAGATTTATTAATAGAATGATGATCGCGGTAACAACATAAAAAATAGTCATACCAGGTGTTAATCTCTGCGCAACCTTTGCAATTCTTTTTATGCCACCTATTATAACAAGGGCAACAAAAACAGCCATGATGAATCCTGAAGCCCACACAGGAACATAAAAAGAAGATTCTAATGCATCAGCAACAGTATTTGACTGCACCATATTCCCTATACCAAAGGCAGCAATTGCACCGCAGAAGGCAAATAAAATTGCCAGAGGTTTAAACCTTAACCCTTTTTCAATGTAATACATCGGACCACCTGAAACAATGCCATCTTTACCTATTTTTCTAAATTTAAGAGAAAGGGTGCAGGAAGTGTATTTTAATGCTGAACCAAAAATTGCAGTAATCCACATCCAGAAAACAGCACCTGGACCTCCCGCTGATATTGCAGTTGCAACACCCGCTATGTTACCAACCCCTATTGTTGCGGAAAGTGCAGTTGAAAGAGCTTGAAAATGAGTTATTTCACCTGTATCTTCAGGTTTGTCATATTTGCCTCTTATTAAATCTATAGCGTGTTTAAGCCCCATGAATTGTATGAATTTCAGAAGAAAGGAAAGGTATATTCCTGTTCCCACAAGTAATGTTATTGTGATAGGTCCCCAGACCCAATTGGAAATGGCATTTATAAGTTCCACTTATATTCCTTTAAGTCTAATTTTTTTATCACCTTTTTTTATAAAAGCAGTGGGCATTGTCTGAGTGTTCATAGAGTATCCAAACTCACAATTTGTACTTATAGCGATAACTCCTGCCTCACCTCCTGCACTTTTTTCAAGATAATCAATAGCCATCTTGCATGCTTCTTGAACATTTTTACCTTCATGAACTCTATCGCATACATATTTTGTAAGAACAGTTTTCATAATTGATTCACCAAGTCCTGTTGCAGATGAACCACAAAAAGATGTAGCATAGGTGCCGCAGCCAGGGCAGGGGGTGTCCCCGACTCTTCCTTCCATCTTGAAAAATATACCTCCTGTTGATGTGCCTGCCACTATTATCCCATTTTTATCAAGAGCACATGCTCCGACAGTATTATCCGGAAAAATGCCATATTTCTCCTTTATCCACTCCCATGTTCCTTTCATTCTTTCTTTTAAAGCAGAGGCATTTTCAGAGAGGATTTTTTTATAGATAGAAAATCGGTCCTCACTTAAAAGATTTTCTTTTCGAAATCCTTCCATAATAGCAAATTCCTCAGCTCCTTTTCCTACAAGGAGCAGGTGGTCTGTTCTCTCCATAACTTTTCTTGCAATTAGAATTGGATTTTTAAATCCTCTTATTCCTGCAACTGCTCCAAATTTTAGCTTGTTACCTATCATTATTGCGGCGTCAAGTTCAACTTCTCCTGTAGCAGTTAAGACAGCACCATAACCTGCATTAAAATAAGGATCATTTTCCATTTCGCAAACAGCGGCACATACAGCATCTACCGCAGAGTCACCTCTTTCAAGAACTTTATACCCTGCTTCAGCAGCTTTTATAACACCTTCACTGGCCCTATTTTTATCTCTGTGTGTTCCTGCACCACCATGAACAATTATTCCAAAATCTTTCATCTTAAAGAATGCTCCAATATTTCAACACCCTCAATTTTATCTCCTTTTCTTAACCTTTTTATAATCTCCATTCCTTTTATAACTTTTCCGAAAACAGTATAGTTTCCATCAAGGTGAGGTGTTTCTGTGAGGGTTATGTAAAACTGGCAGGAGCCTGAATTCAGGTCCTGTGCCCTTGCCATTCCCAGTGCGCCCTCGGTATGTTTTGCTTCTTCATGAACTTCTAAGGGGATAGTATAACCTGCAGAGCCATATCCTGTTCCATAAGGGTCTCCTCCCTGAATTACAAAATTCGGAACATATCTGTGAAAGATTAAACCATCATAAAATCCCAGTTTAGCAAGTTTTACAAAGTTTTCAACTGTTACAGGAGCATATTCAGGATAAAGTTCACAGAGGATTTCACCCTTGTTTGTTTTCATAAGAGCCTTCGTGCCTTTTTTAACCTCTATCTTCACATCTTTATACTTAGTTGCAACTTCAATTCTTTCTTCAGGCTTTGAGTTTTTGTTTAAGATTTTTTCTATTTTTAACTCTTCTCCCTGTAAGATAAGAAAAAGCATAAACAAGTATTTCATTAAAAACCTCCTTTTTAATCCAGAAAATTTTTTAAAAATACCTCTAATTTCTTGTTTTCTCCTTTTTGACCATCATAAAACATATTTATAATCAGTATTTTTAAATTCTCAGAGATTTTTTGAAAAAATGCCTGAGATATATTCCCAGGCATACATGTAAAGGGAGAAACATTTACAACTGCTTTTGCTCCCTGTTCCTTAAATATAATTGCTCTGCCTATGGTTAAAGGAGCTTCTGTCCCAAAATTTACAGGGAAAAACCTCTCTGACTTTTCCATTATTTTATCTATCTCTGGTTCCTCTCTGTCTCCTATTATTCTCTCTGTAATTTCATTTATTTTCCTTTCGACATTTTTAAAAAATCTGTTTTTTAAAATTAAAATTATAAACTCTTTAAAACTTCTTCTTATTTTTGCTCTCCACCTTGCGGTAAAATTAGTATACCATATCCATTCAGATAAAGGAGAAAGCCATGCTTCTCCACCACATTTTTCAATAGTTTCAATTACATTGTCATTTGCATAAGGGTCAAACCTTACATATATTTCTCCCACTATTCCTACTAAAGGTTTTTTTATATTCAGGGTTTTAATCTTTGAAAATTCCTTTACACACTCCTCAAGCGCAGCATATACATCTTTGCCTTCTTCAATCCCTTTCTCCATTTTTTTAACTGAGTTAAAATAAATCCTTTCTGTTTCCTCTTTTATTTTTTCATAAGGCTTAATTCTATTTCTGCATTTCAGTATAGAGTCAAATATCAAAATAGTTTTCCATAAGAATTTCCTCAAATTTTGAGGTAAACCTTCATAAGAATTGTAGGAATTTGGAGAAAGAATTGATACATCTATTTTTTCTCTTTCAAAAATCATCTTTTGCAACACCCTGTACTGACCAAATCTACAGGGTCCAGAGGATGTGGGCATAAAAAGCACATGTTTACCTTCATGCTTTTTAATTTCTCTTACAAAGGTTCCTATTGTTAAGGCGCAAGGTAAACATTCAGAACCTCTTAGAAGTTTTCTTCCTGTTTCCCAATCTTTTTCCTTGGAGAGGGGAAGTGCTTTTGATTTAAATCCAAATCTTCTAAAGGATGCTGCAAATAATCTCGCTCCTTCAGGATGCATTGAGGGAATCCATATTGTTTTATTTTTAATATCTTCTTCGTCCTTTTTAATGAAAACTCTTTTCTTTTCCCTTTCTTTGCTTTCTTTTATAACATCATAGAATGCTTCTATTCGTGTTTGAAAAACAGCCTCCCCACCATGTTCATCAAGTTCAAGGATTAAAAAGGGTTTATTTTTAAATATCTCTTCAAGGTATGAGAGCAGAAAAGAATCTGGTCCACAGGAAAAACATGTTAGATATACAGGGTAAAGATTTTCTTTGTCTCGCACAAATTCTGCTGTTTTTAAAATTTTCTTTGCATAATGCCAATATTTATTTTCTATATTGCATTCATACCCTTCAATCCTTGCAAAGAAATTCCATGGAATTACTTTTATTCCTAATCTTGCAAGTTTTAAAGGAGTTAAAAGGTTTGTAGAATTTGAGAAAATAATATAGGGTCTTCCAAAAAGAACTATGTATTTTCCCTTTCCATTATAAATTTCTTTAAGAATTTCCTTACCCTTTTTAGTTATACTTTCCTCAAACTCTCTTTGAGAAAGAAGAGCTTTTTCTATTGCTTTTTTAATCGCTTTCTTTTTTATTCCAAACTTTTTGAAATAATTATGAAGATTTTCTGTCAGGGAGCCAAGGTGTAATGTAAAATCAAAAACCGGAGCTATAAATCTATCTTCTCTTATTCCTTTTAATTTGAGGGTCTCTATAATGTATCCGGGATTTGCCTGCACATAAGGGCAGAAGTAATTGTAGTTTTTATCTTTATTTTCCGGATAATTTATAATCCATGGCAAGAATATAAATTTTTCTTCTTCAAGAATTTCTGAAACTGCTCCAAATGCCATCTTAACAGGTAAACAAAAATCTGAAGAGGAGTTTTCCTTACCTCTTTCCAATGTATTCCTGCTGAGATTTTTCCCCAAAAACACTTTAAATCCTATATTCTCAAGAAAAGTTTTATAAAAGGGGAAAAGAGCATAAGTGGATAACATCCTTGGAATATAAACTATGTAATCCTTTGGATTTTTTTGTGTTCTAACTTTAAAATTTTTCTCTTCATAAAATTCAAAGAGAAGAAGTTCCTCCCTTTTCTTTTTACTTTTATCTTCAGGCTCTCTACCACATTGGTAACCAAAGGAAACTATTTCCTTTTCTACTTCAAGATATGTTATTTTACAATTATTTTCACAAAGAGTACAATTTTCATACCATATCTTAAATTCTTTATCTTTTAAATCAAGTCCTTTAAACTCTGTTTTACCTTTTAATTTTTCTTTAACCAAAATTGCTGTTCCTATTGCACCCATAACATGACAAAAAGGAGAAACAGCAATTTCCCTGTTGCATACTTTTTCAAAACCTGCAACCAGTGCTTTATTTTTTGCGGTTGCGCCTTGGAAAAATATTTTTCCTTCTGGAATATATCTTTTTCCCACAACTTTATTTAAATAATTATGAACAACTGAATAAACACAGGCAGCCATAACTTCCTTTTTATCAAAACCTTCATTTAAAAGATTTTCAATATCCTGTTCCATAAAAACTGTGCATCTTTCAGAGGTCAGGGGAGGGGATATTCCTATAAGCAAATTCCCAACTTTTTTAATATTTAGCCCAAGTCTTTGAGCCTGTTCTTCAAGAAAAGAACCTGTTCCAGCAGAACATACATAGTTCATATTACAATCATAAACTTTCCCATCTTTAAGTCTTATATACTTTGAATCCTGTCCACCTATTTCAAAAATAACTTCTATATCTGGGTAAAAATGAAGGGCCCCTTTTGCATGAGCTGTTATTTCGTTTACAATTAAATCCGCTGAAACAAATTTACCAACAAGATTTCTTCCAGAACCTGTTGTTCCACATCCCAATATTTTAATTTTTGAATTCATTTTTTCTTTTACTTTTAAAATTGCATCAAAAATTTTTTTTGTCGCAAGGATTGGTTCACCCCTTGTTCTTGTATAAAAATCAGCCGCAATTTTATAATCATCCTTCATTAATACACACTTTGTGCTTGTGGAACCTATATCTATACCTAAGTAAACTTCAAGATTTTCTCCTTTTTCCCATTCATGTGTCCTTACCTCTACCTCATCTATTATCTCTTCATGAAAACTTTTGAATTCAGGAAATTTACTTTTTTCAATTAAAAGGGGAGCACTTTTCTGATCCTCTCCCTTGTTTTTTTCTTTTAAAGCATTTTCTAAAATAAAAAAATATCTATTTTGAAGTTTATAAGATGTTAAAAAGGCTGCGCCTATTGCATTTAAAAAGGGAGAGTTTTCGTTCCATATGACTTTCCCGTTCAATTCCATTTTTAGATAATGTAAAAAGAACCTATTTTTTGCTATTCCACCCGCCACAACAATCTCTTCCTCTATCTTTTTCCCTTTTAAAAGAGAATTTAAAATACACCTTACCATACTCTTTGAAAGACCTGCCCACATATCTTTTTTTGAGTAACCTTCCTGTTGTCTGTTTATAAGGTCTGTTTTTGCAAAGACTGTGCATCTTGAAGCAATAGAAGGAACATTGTCTTCAGGAATTTCCCATCTTTCAATCTCATCATAATCAAGAGAGAGTCTTATTCTTTGCTGGTCAAAAAAGCTTCCTGTACCTGCTGCACAAAGGGAGTTGGTGTATATATTTTTTAAGTTGCCACTTTCATCCAATTCTATTATTTTTGAAGAACTTGCACCAACTTCAAATATATATTTTATAGAAGGGGAAAATTTTTTAACTGAATTAATAAGACATTTTACAGAGTCAAAAAAGGGGAAATCTCCTCCAAGAGTTTCAGGAACATAAGAGCCTGTAAATCCTATATAAACCTTTTCGTTTTTTGTTAAATTTGCAAGATTTGATAATATATCTTCTTTATAAGGTATAACTCTTTTATTAATTATTTTTTCATCCTGAATTTCTACTATTTTAATATATAAACTCCCTATATCAATCCCTATCTTTTTCATTTCCCTGGATAGTATCTTGTTTAAAATCTTTATTTATAACTTTTATTTTGCCAGACCTTCCCCTATTATCCCATTCATCTATTGCAATTGCACTTAAAAAATGAATTGAATCAATCGGGGAAAATTTAAAAGTATAGGGCGGTTGTGAATCCTGACCCAGGGAATTTTTATCAAGAAGTGCTTCCGCATATATTATTTTAGATTTATCCTTTGCCTCAACTTTTACAAAAGTAGTTCCTGAGACAAAAGTATTATTTTCAGGGGAAATTATTTCGACCTCTGGTGGGTCTGTATCGGGTTTTCCAGGTGGAGGAGATTTTTTCGCGCAAAAAGAAATTAAAAGTATAAATACAATGTTTAATTTTTTAAAGGACATTTTTATCATCTTTTATAAAATGCCTCGGATATTTGACATTTACAAGTTTAATAACTTCTTCAAGCCATTCTAATGTAAAAATACTTTTTTTCCCTTTCAATTTCTTAAAATCTTCTCTTCTTTTTAAAGACCTTGCGTCTTCAAGCAATTCTCTTTTTTCTTCCTTAGATAGGTGTATCATGTTCTTCTTTTAGTTTTTTGAATTCATCCTGTAAGTTGAAAATTTTAAAGTATTCTTCAATAATACTCCAATCAATTTTGTTCTTAAACTTTTCAATAATTACCTCTATATCAGAAAGTTCTCTTATCTTTCGAGAGGTATCATTTGCCATTGCCTGGAGTTTTAACCCTATAATATCCTCAGGCATCAAAACTTTTGCCTTTAACCCGTCTTTCTCCAATGTCCTGACTCTTTCAAGCATTCTCAGAGAATACTTTCTAAAAGCATGGATAAAATCTATTTCACCCAGATTTTCTGTTTTACCTATATATTGTGAAACATTTTTAGTTCTGAAAATAAGTTTATATCCCACATTTTCCATTATTTTGTGGACCTTATAAAGGTCATCTTTGTGAATGAGAAAATCTATATCCACAGTTGTCCTGGGAATATCCATAAATATAAACGAATATCATTTTTTTCAAAATTTTCTATGAAAGTGAAAAGAATTTTTTTGAATTCCATTTTTCTATTATAAAATACATATAATCATTCTTTCAATATCCATGCCCTTATCCTCCCTTTATCACCTTTTCTGTGAGAATAAAAAATATCATTCCTGCAAGATGTGCAATGGGGAAGGGTAAAAATATTTTTTTCATGTAGTCCTGCATTTAAAAAGTTGTCTATTATGAATTTTTCAAGATCAAGATAGATTTTGCCATTTCTCTCTTCTATAGATTTTTTAAAAAATTTTGCAACATCCTCTTTTACTTCATAACAACATTTCCTAATTCCTGAACCAATAAAAATCTTAACATTCTTCAAATTCCCTACTTTTTTGAAAATATCTATCCCCTTCTCAACTATTCCCTTCTTCGCTCCTCTCCATCCTACATGTAAAAGCATGATAAGATTTTCATTAAATATAAAAACAGGAAAACAATCTGCTGTTTTAACTTCAAGAACAATTCCTTTTTCCTTTGTAAAAAGCCCGTCTCCTTCTTTTTTAAAAAATTTATCTTCCTTTTTAAACTCTATTATTTTGTTTCCATGAACCTGTTTTAAAGAACAAATTCTGAAATTAAAGGGATATTTTTTATTCCATCTTTTTGTTGTAAGAAATATTTTTATATTTAAAGAGGAAAGTCCTAATAAACCATTTTGAAAGCCTCTTTTCAATTTATTCCTACTTATTACAACCTCCGCATCCTCTTTATTCTGTTTTTAAACTGCCCTTTATATAATCCTCAATCACATTTTTAATGTTTCCACAACATCCCATTATTACATTTATTCCGAGTTTTTCAAACTCCTTCTGAGCTTTTTTCCCCATTCCCCAACATACAACACATTCAGCACCGTTCTGTTTTATCCATTCAGGAATCTGTCCGGGTCTGTGTTCTAAATAGGGAACAGGTTTAACTTCAAAATCTTTCACCTTGTTACCTTCAATACTCACAAAGGTGTAATAAAAGGACCTTCCAAAATGCTCATTTATCTCATCCTCAAGCCCTCTATCACCTCTTGAAGGTATTGCAATTATCATTTCATTCACCCCCTTTTAAAGTTATTTTTATAAGATACATTATAAAAATTCCTGCGAAGAAAAATAAAAAGGAATTTAGGGATTTTTTGAAATTTACCTCTTTATGGAGTTCGGGAATAAGGTCAGAGGCAGAAATATAGAAAAAGTTTCCTGCTGCAAAGGGCATTATATAATGTATATGCTCTGTTCCCTGAAAAATAAAATAACTGAGAATACCACCTAAGATCGCTGTAATACAAGATGCAAAATTTAAAAGAAGTGCTTTTAGTCTTTCCATGCCACCATAAACAAGGATTGCATAATCGCTTATTTCCTGGGGCACTTCATGAGCTATAACAACAAGGGTAGTAATAACTCCAAAATTGAAATTTACAAGAAAACTTGCAGCAATCACAGTACCATCTATAAAATTATGCAATCCATCTCCAAGTAAATTTAAATAGGTAACAGGATGGATTTCGCATCCCCATTCATGGCAGTGTCTCCATCTTAAAATCCTTTCAAGAAGAAAAAAGGAAACAAAACCCAGGATAAAAATCCAGGATACTGTCATTGGAGAAAGATGTTCAAGAGAATGAGGTATAAGATGAAGGAATGCACCACCTATCAGAGCTCCTGTTGCGAGGGAAATAAGGATAAAAAGTATTTTATCAAGCACATTCTTTTTTAGAAAAAGAAAAAATATACCTACAAAAGCTACCAAACTTACAATTAAGGTCGCAATTATAACCCACACCAGAGTCATCCTAACCCCTGAAAAGTCTTTTCTTTAATTTGGTTATTGATTTTAAAGCTTTGCCCTTTCTATATTCAATTAGATTTTTCTTTTGCAGAAAGCCTTTTGCACTCCGGAGGTGAATTCTTTCTGTTGATGAATATGAAGGTATGTAAGAATAAAATAGAAAAATGAATATAAAAACTTATCTTGACCAGAATCCTCTACTTTATTTATAAAACTAAAGGAAAAAGTTTATCGGCATTCATTGATTATTCTTATTTTTTTAGATTAAAATTTAATTATGAAATTTTCAGAAAGAATATATAAAATACCCCTTTATTTTTTTGAAGAACTGGACAGGCTAAAGAAAGAATACGGTGAAGAGGTCATTGATTTTGGAATAGGAGACCCTGATATTCCCACTGACGAAAGAATAATATCCGCACTCTGTAAAGCTTCTAAAAATCCAAGGTATCATAAGTATTCTCCTTATCAAGGATTTAAGGAACTGAGATTGAAAATAAAAGAATGGTATGATAAAAGGTTTGGAGTAAGACTTGATGAAGATAAGGAAGTTCTTGTTCTTATAGGTAGTAAAGAAGGGCTTTCCCATCTTCCCTATGTTGTTCTTGATGAAGGAAATTATGCAATAATTCCATCACCCTCATATCCTGCATATAAGAATGCTTGCAGAATGGCAAAGGCTGAGATTTATGAAGTATTTTTGACAGAAGAAAATGATTTTTATCCAGATCTTTCTTCAATTCCTGATGAAATACTTTTGAGAACAAAGATTTTTTATATAAATTATCCAAATAATCCAACAGGTCAAACAACCAATCCTGATTTCTTTAAAGATATTTTGAAACTTGCAGAAAAATACGATTTTCTGGTTGTAAATGATTTTGTTTATTCTGAAATCTATTATAATGAACCTACCCAAAGTATTTTGAAATATGATAGCAGTAAAAAATTTTCCTTTGAAGTCCACTCTTTTTCAAAGACATTTAACATGACAGGATGGAGATTGGGATTCTGTGTCGGAAATCATGAAGTTATAAATAATCTTTTAAAATTTAAATCAACAATTGATAACTGTCAGTTTGGAGCAATTCAGTCCGCAGGAATTAAAGCTCTTTCCCTTGTGGATGAAATAGGAGAGAAGATAAGAAGTATTTACAGGAAAAGGAAGAAAAGGGTTCTTGAATTTCTTAAGAGTAAAAATATTGATTTTTTTGAGCCAAGAGCAACCTTTTACATATGGGCGAAACCTCTTAAAAACTCATTTGATTTCTGTATGAATATTTTAAAGAATACAAAAGTTTTAATAACACCCGGTGAAGGATTTGGCGAGGGAGGTAAGGATTTTATACGATTTTCTTTGACACTCTCTGATGAAAAAATAGAAGAGAGTTTAAAGAGGCTTGATCAGGTTCTAAAATGAGGATGCAGAAAATTGAAGAATTATAAGAGAATAGTTGTTTTAAAATTTGGCGGAACTTCCCTTGGAAAAATAAAGTTTATAAAAAGAATTTCGTCAAAGATAAAAAAATTTCTTGATAAAGGAATGTTTCCTGTAGTTGTTGTTTCTGCAATGGGTGATACAACTGATAGACTCCTTGAAATGAGCGAAAAAATCTCAAGAAAACCTGATAAGAGGGAACTTGATATGCTTCTTTCTGCTGGTGAAAGGATATCAATGGCGCTTTTAGCAATGACTTTGAGGGGGAAAGGGATACCCGCAAAATCCTTCACAGGTTCTCAGGCTGCAATAATAACTGATACAAGACATGGGAATGCAAAAATAGTTGATGTGAAGGGGGAAAGGATTAAATCTGCAATAAAAAGCGGTGAAATCCCTATAATTGCAGGTTTTCAGGGTGTGAGTTTTGAAAAGGAAATAACAACTCTGGGAAGAGGTGGTAGTGATTTAACAGCAGTTGCGATAGCAAAATCTCTTGGGGTAAAAGAAGTTTATATATATACCGATGTTAACGGGGTTTATACATGTGACCCTAAGTTTTTGGAAAATCCTAAGAGAATTCATAAGATTTCATATGAAGAGATGCTTGAATTCTCAAGGTTTGGAGCAAGGGTTCTGCATCACAGAGCTGTTTCCCTTGCGGGAAAGGAAGACATTAAAATAAAGGTTCTTTCTTCCTTTAATTCAAAAGGAGGAACAGAGGTGGAAAGGATAAAATATATGGAAGAACCTGTAATAAAAGGAATAGCGATTGACGAAAGTAACACCCTTTTTACAATGAAACAGGTTCCTTTAAATCCCAGGTATATATCTCAGGTTTTTACTCAATTGACTGAAAAAGGAATTAATGTGAAACTTTTCTTTCATGGGATACCTTTTAAGAATAAGTTTGATATGAGTTTCATAGTTGACAGAAGAGATGAAAAGGAGACAGAAGAGTTTTTAATAAAAATTTTAAAAAATTTAAAAGGTGAGAGAATTATTAAGAAAAAAAATCTTGTTCTTTTATCACTTATAGGCTATGGAATAGGTGATTCAATTGATGTAATAAAAAAAGTTATGGAAATATTTGATGAAAAGAAAATCCATATTGAGGGATTTTTTCCTTCGCAAGTAAGAGTTTCCTTCTTGTTTTCAAAAGAGAATTTGAGAAAAATTGTTAAAAAAATATCAAGAGAATTTAATATTTCTAAATGAAAAAAATAAAACCAGCAGTGATAATAATCGTAGGTTATCTTTTAATAATTTTCACAGGAACTACCCTTTTACTTTTTCCTTTTTCAAGAAATGGAAATTTAAGTTTTATTGATGCCCTTTTTACCGCAACATCATCAGTATGTGTTACAGGACTCATAGTGAAAGATACCCAGAATTTTTTTACCCCCTTTGGAAAAGGTGTGATATTATTTTTAATTCAAATAGGCGGACTCGGTTATATCACCTTTGTATTTTTAATTTCTGGATTTCTTGGTAAAAAAATGCCTTATTTTTTAAAATTAACAGCAAAAGAAAATTTTGAGAAATTGAGTCTGTCAAATGTATGGATTTTTTTTAAAAGGGTTGCAATGGTTTCTTTGTTTTTTGAAATTATTGGATTTTTATACTTCTCAACAATTCTTCTTGTAGAAAAATATCCTCTTTCATCTGCTTTTGGACATTCAATATTTCATACGGTTTCAAGTTTTTGCAATGCAGGTTTTTCATCCTTTTCAGAAAATACAGCAAGATTTGTAAAAAACCCTTTTTTTTATGTCCCTCTATCCTTTTTGTTTATTCTCGGTGGATTTGGGTTCCCTGTAATTGATGACCTTTATACAAAAATCTTTAAAAAGGAAAAAAGAAAGTTATCTCATCATTCAAAGGTAGTTATAAAAACGACTTTATTTTTAATAATAATTGCATGGATATTTGTTTTCTTAATGGAATATAAAAATTCCCTTTTAAATTTCAGTTTTAAGGACAAAATATTTATTTCCTTTTTTCATGCGGTAACACCCAGGACAGCAGGATTTAATCTTGTAAATATAGCCTTTTTCCATCCTGCAACTTTACTCCTTGTGATATTTTTAATGATGATAGGGGGTTCTCCAGGAGGAACAGCAGGAGGAGTAAAGACAACCGTATTCGCCTACTTTGGTTCATGGGTAAGAAGTGTATTCAAAGGAGAAGAAGAAGTTATTTTAAGAGAAAGATTTATCCCTAAGGATGAAATTTTAAGGGCATTTTCAATAATTCTTTTTTATCTTTCATTTGCATTGATAGCTCTTTTTCTACTTTTGATAACAGAAAATGCGGTTTATAACCAAAGGGGCTTTTTAGCGATTCTTTTTGAAGTTTTCAGTGCGATTGGAACAGTTGGACTTTCAATAGGTTCAATAAAAGCTTCAGATGTGAGCCTTGCTCATGATTTCTCAATTTATGGAAAAGTTATTCTGGTAATATTAATGCTTTCAGGAAGAGCAGGAATGCTGACACTACATTCTGCATTTATAAAGAAGAAAAAATTGCCTTACAAACATCCTGAAGCAGAGTGTTATCTGGCTTAAATTATTTTATATAGATAATCCTTTTAACCAAATTTTTTTTGTTTAATCTAAGATTTAAGAAATAAACCCCGCTCCTCAAATTTCTGGGAAAAGGTATTTTAAAACTTCCCTTTACAAATTTATTTTTCAGAATTTCTACAACTTTTCTTCCAGTTACATCATAAATATAAAGGTTAACCCTTTTTTTATGTGGTAAGAAAAGATAAATATGGCCTTTTCTGTATATAGGATTGGAACTTATATTAAAAATCAACTTGCCAAAGGGGTGGAAGGATTCTTCTCTCTCTAGTGGAGGAACTCCCCAGTGGTAATCTTCACCTGGACCCGTGGGATGATAGGGGTCGGAAATTTGACTTCCCCGGTAATATTCTTTTATTACTGCATCAAGAATATGTCTCATTCCTGGAATCCAGGAATCTGTATAAACAGAGTCATACCCTCCGTTTAGACCCTGACCTACACAGGAGCCCAGAACAATTTTTATGGTCTCTCCATCAGCTATTTTAAAAGGTCCAGCACATAAAAATATCCTATAGTCAAAAACAGGACCTAAGGAGTATTTTAATGGATTAGGCATGAACCTGTAGCCTAACATTGTAGAATGTGTCCCACTCATATAACGATATATTTGAACATCAGTCCCAGGGTGATTTTCCCAGTTCCACCATACCATCACAGAGGGCAAGGGCATCCTCAAAGTATCATCACCTTGGATCCATACAGAGTCTGAAGGTGAGAGAGGAGCATAAATAAGGGAGAAGGCAATATACCCCTTTGAATAGCCATTTTCTCCTATATCATTTCCAATATTACTCAGTTGGTCCCAGTCAAACATATAACCTGCATTTCTTGAAACAAGTAAAGTGTCTCCGTTTAGTGTTACTTCATCAGGCTCATCTCCAAAAATATCAAATTCATCCAAAAATCCATCAGGTATTGTATCATATGTCCCATCAGGATAAAGGGTAATTGAATCAATTTCATCACTTTGAGTATCAGAACAGTCATAGCCTTCATAGTCAACTAAATCATCTATATGAGGGTTACTATTATCAGCGCCTGAAACATCACAATCAGTCCCGAATGCTATGTAAACATCTTTAAGGGTATCCGGAGGACCAGGCAAATCACATTGGTCTTTATGATAGGTTATAAAAAACTCATAAGCAATCGCATCTTTAAGCATTCCGGCTTGCCATGAAAGTGCTCTCTCCATTACCTGAATTCCTGTGTGTCTTCCTGGAGAATTATTGGGATTGGATAGGAAATCATGAAATACAGTAGTGATGTCAAGGTCAGAAAAATAATTATCAATTTTTAAATAAGGATAATGGGTCCATTCCCCATCTGGATAATCATGAGTTGTTACAAAGGTATCTCCATTTACAACTGTTCCAATTGCAAAATAGGAATACCATAAATAATAATTGTTTATCGAACAAGGTGAAGGGTGAGTATAACCAAGAAGTTCATAACCTATCTCTCCTCCTGCAAAACACCCGAAGTTGGTTGTATAACTCCATACTCTTCCTGCTTGAATTGGGATAAGTGCCTTTTCACCAGGAGGAGGAATAAAAGGAGAAACAACCAATGTATCATATATTTTGCTTTCACCTGATGGATTTGAATATATTGCTGTTATGCTATAAAGATAGGTTGTATCACTTGCAGGGATTGAATCAAAATAATGAAGTGCATTGATTGAATCCGCAATAATTGAAAATGTATCCGGTGAATTTACAAATTTTCTATATATCCTGAATCCCACAAGTTCTGGTTGGTATAAAATCTTAATTTTTTCCTTCTCCTTTAAAAATCTCAAAAAGTTTATACTATTTACAGAGTACCCATAGGGCATATTCCATAAAAGATATATTTTATCATTGAAAAAAGGGTAGGCCTCTATATTTTGTGGTGGAGGAAATTCCTCTGCAAATGCACTATCCATATTGGAGAAAGGACTTTCTTCATTCCCATAATTAGCGGTTATCTTGTAATAATATAAAGTATCATTCATAACTGTAGTATCTTTATAGTATATATTGAAGGTTGTGTCAATCAGGATAAATGGACCATTTGGAGAAAGAGAACGGTATATTTTGTAAAAATACATATTATCAATAAAGGGCTTTTCCCATTTTAAAGGTATATAGGAAGGATAATGGGAATAGGCTTTCAGGCTTTCTGGGGAAGGGATTGAAGATAAAAGGCTATCATCATATTGGAATCTTCCATTTTTTCCTTTATTTAGTTTTGAAATAATAAAAATAAAATCCTTAAATTGTGTTCCAAAACCAGAAAGGGAGATGTTTCCTCTTTGAAGGATATCAAGATTCATTTCATAAGTGTCAATCGGTATTCCCATGGTATCAATTGGAACAATGATATTGTAAAATGTATCCTCATTTTCACCATCAAAGTAAATTGTAATAGGAGATGAACCATTTGTAAAAAGATGATAAGAAAACGAGTACTTACATGGGTGATAAATATTGGGTGGGTTAGGAAAAGGGTATATGGGATAACTTGACCAGGTTTTCATAAGACAATCTAAAAAAGGGAGGGTATCCACATTCCAATATCCATAAATTCCATTATAAAAGGAGGAATCAGGATAATTTATATAACTTGCTATAATCCAGTCTTTAAAAATATCTTTTGTGGTAAAACTGTACCCATTATTTATAAAAGCAGAATCCAGTCCCTCTTCACCATTAAGGGTATCTCGTAAAAGATATTTTATAAAATTAGTATCTGTTCTCTCAAATAGATATTCCATAAAGAAAAATATTTTTTCCTTTGCTCTTTCTTCCATTTCCACATAATTATGGGGTAGTTCTCGGAACTCGAATACACCTCTCTGCAAATTATTTGGTTTAAGTATAAACCGTTTATTCATACCCCATAATAGAGATTTTGTTCCTGAAAGATAACCTGTTAGCATCCCAAAACCTGTAAGGAAAAGCACATCTTCATTAGGGTCCAGTGACCAGAAAATATATTTACCATAAAGATAAGATATTGCATTTCTTACAGGCATTACTCTATAAGGGAAAAATGTGTCAGATGAGGTGTAAAATTCATCTAAATTTAAAATAAGTCCCTCAAACCCATTGGCATAAGGATTTGTCGTATCCTCGTCATAGGGGTCAAAATAGCATGTAAATATACCTCTAAGTAATGTGTCATTCGATTTAGGGATATTTGTAAGTACCAAGAATATTCGCGGGTCTCCGTCAATATCAAAAAGTTCTGTATCCGCAACCTGGAGTAAACTTCTCTCTTTTAAAAAAATAGAATCGGGTTTTACAGAATCTTTAATTATATCTATAATTATATCATCAACAATTTTTTCTCCTGTGCTTATATTTATCCATTTTTTCTTCTGTGTATTGAATACATATACTCCCTGGTCAGTCCCTATAAAAAGACTATCAGTAATTGAATCTTTATAAATAACATTTATATTTTTTGAGCCAAAATTTTCAAGAACTTCAAGACCATAGGAAATATCTTCCCATACAGGTTTCCATAAAGAATTAGACCTTAAAACCCCCTCCCCATAAGAAATTGCATAATAATAATCTCTGTAAAACTCGATTCCCTTTATATTTTCACTGTAAAGATTCCTCGTCCATGTATTCCCTCCATCAACAGAATACATTATTCCGTCTCTTGTCGAGGCTATTATTTCTCCTGTTGGAAAAATTTTTATTTCATTTACTGGGATCGAATCACCTTTTCTCAGCCATTCATTCAAAAGAGTGTCCCATTTATAAAGCCCTTTTATACTTCCTGCATAAAGTCCGAGAAGTGTATCTATTGCGAGGGAATAAACTGTGTCAACCAAATTTCCCATTAAGTTAAATTGTGCAAGACTATCTATATGAATCAAATCCTCCAACTCCACCTCTCCTCTATAAACCCCATAAGGAGTTGCAACATATATTATTTCAGTATCAGAAGTTGAAGTAAACATACTATCAGGGTTAATTACAATATCAAAGCAGGAAGTGTCAAGGAGTCCAACTTTCCTAGGATTTAAAGAGACCAGAGCATTTCTTCCCACCACTCCTTCGTTTGTGCAAGCATAACAAATTATAGGATTTAGATAACGAATATTTATATCGTAAATTTCCATGTCCTTAATTCCATCTATTTGAAAATCAATGTATGCCCAGCTAACTCTCTGCCACATTATTTTCTGTAAACCTGTCCTTGATAGGTAATCTGGCTTCTGATTACCAAAGGATGGAATTAATGAACCCACTAAAAGCTCCTCAGTAAAGGGTGTGGTAAAAGAAGTAATTGTAGAAACCCTCCAGGATTCAAGATGAGAGATTATGTAATACTCATCGCTTTTATATCTCACAACTCCTTTATAAGCAGTTGTATCTCTGTGAAAAATCATGGAAAAGGAATTTTTATAGAAATGAAGTGTATCACCTGGAAAATACTCTGCTCTTAAAATAACCCCACTGAATAAGATAATAAAAATTTTTCTCATACATCTCTCTTTTTTACATATAAATTTTAAAGTAAAAAATTTTACCTTTTCAAATCTCTACACAATATGGAGCTGGACGGATTCGAACCGTCGACCCCCTGGTTGCAAACCAGGTGCTCTCCCACTGAGCTACAGCCCCATAAACTATTTAAAGAATATAAATTATAATGAAAAAAATTTTATTTTTCA